>Ga0247608_10000064_pt1 | contig 208135 bp, 146 predicted proteins | sample 176DNAGHGlowgp2_FD_193490 | JGI IMG/M metagenome (GOLD analysis project Ga0247608, IMG submission 193490) | Sheep rumen microbial communities from Palmerston North, Manawatu-Wanganui, New Zealand - 1766 DNA GHGlow gp2 | ecosystem: Host-associated > Mammals > Digestive system > Stomach > Rumen... | reverse complement strand
ATGATGGCTTCAGGGCTTGCGTGAAAGCGTGCTTTCAAACGCATAGACATGAGGGCAGCATGAAGGCCGTAGGTCACAGACAGCAGCAGAGGGTTTTTGAGGTTTTTGTTTTTCAACTAAATTGAAGAAGAACCACCGTATTCAGGAAAAGACAGAGAAAACAAGTCTAATGACAGCCTAACCCCTAACCCGAACACCGTCGAGAGTGGGAACTGAAAAAAGATTATTAACAATTTGCAGACTCCTGGGGTCAACACGTGCAGACTCCTGAGATTAGCACGTGCAGACTCCCGAGGCGGAAATTATTGATTATTCGCCAAAACAGGTAACATATACCCTGATTGATGCTGAGAGCCGATGGTTATCGGGCTCGTTAATGGGCACATATTATTCACCATATACCCTAACATATACCCTAACATATACCCTGAAAACTTTATCTCTTTTATTGGAAAACTTCTGGCAACTTGTACGTAAAAGGTATATGTTGGGGTATATGTTGCAAAACATATACCGTCTTCTAATCCCGATAACCATCGGGACTTATAGCCATTCAGGGTATATGTTAAGCTGATTTTGGCTTCTGTTCTCCTATGCCCTAACGGGCAAGAGATCTTGTGAATAATCTGGAGCAGTTTAGTTGAAAAGTGGAAGATTAAAGAAAACAGCCTAAAGATGTAAGATGTATGATTTAAGATGTAAGAGGGAACCACATAACCTGAAGGCTGCGTTTAAGCCATGCGCAGAGACCAAGCTTGTTTGGGCTTTGCCATGGCGTAGCAGGCTCGATGCGTAGCATCAAAACCTCTCAACGGTAAACCTAAACGGTAAACGAAAGATTTTTTAGGCTGAGAGCCGGGGTTTTTTCTCTGGTGCTGTCTGTGCTTTGCGTGCAAAGCCATGATGGCGTCAGGGCTTGCGTGAAAGCTCGCTTTCATACGCAAAGCCATGAAGGCGCATGAGGGCCGTAGGCTACAGATAGCACTAGAGGGTTTTTGAGGTTTTTGTTTTTCGTAGCGAAGCGATTCGTCTTTCGTTGAATGATGTAAGGGTTAGATTATTCATAAGATTTCTTGGCGGAACGCCATAGGAGAATAAAAACACGGGGTAACTGGAATTATCCTTACAAATAAAAAACTTACTGCTTAGTTAGGAAATTTTTGCCGCCTCGTGTGGGAGTAAATGGCCCCTCTCCGACTCCCCCAAAGGGGAGAGAATTAATTTGAAAGAATAATCTTTACATTCTTAAAAGATTCAGCCTGAACGGAAGAAGAATCACCAATTTCAGAAAATCAGGCACAGCATACACACACCTTACTTTCCTTCGTTGGCTATCTGCTCGTCAACAGCCTTAATCTTCTGAGCCAGAAGGGAGAGTTCATCACGGAGTTTCTCTACCTTCTTCTTCATGCTGTCAACCAGCGAGTTGCCCTTCTTGCTGTTACTGGAGAGGAATCCCAGGTTGTTCTCGTAGGTGTTCAGCTCGTCGCGCATACGTTCGTAGGCACGCATCATACGCTGACGCTCGTTGCTGAGACTGCCGCCTTCTTTCTCGAGTTTCTGAGCCAGATTGTGGCGGAAGTTGTTCAGATGACGCTTAGCCTGCGAAGCATTGAGGGCTCCGTAAATCTTGTCGCATACCTCGCGGTAGTCCTTGTAGAGCTTATCCTTATCGCGGAAGGGCACATGTCCCACCTCGTTCCACTTTTTCTGCAGTTCCTTAACCTGCTGCATGATTTCGTCTCCTCCCTTTTCGGCGAGCTCCTTCAGCTGCTCGATGATGCTCAGTTTCTGCTCCTTATTGGCATTCTGCTCATCGCGAACTCCTGCTGTTGCCTGCTGGCGAGCTTCGAAGAAGTGGTCGCAAGCACCTACGAAACGCTTCCATAGTTCCTCGGAATATTTGTGCGGTACATTGCCAATTTCCTTCCATTGCTTCTGCAGGTTGACAAGGATGTCTCCTGTGCTGCGCCATTCTGTGCTGTCCTTCAGGGATTCGGCTTTCTCTACCAGTTCTTTCTTCTTTGCCAGATTCTCGTTCAGGCTTTCCTTCAAGGTTTGGAAGAACTGTGCTTTCTTCTCGAAGAACGCATCGCATCCTTTGCGGAAGCGTTCGAAGATGGCGGTATTCATCTTCTGGGGTGCAAAGCCGATGGCCTTCCAGGCAGCCTGCATCTCTATAATCTTCTTGGTTATATTATCCCATTCCGAGGATGTCTTCAGCTCGTCGGTAGAGATGGCTTCCAACTGTTCACAAAGGGCCGTCTTCTGTGCCAGATTCTCTTCTTCTCTGGCTTTGCGAGCCTCGAAGAAATCCTGATGGCGCTTGTAAACGGCTGTTGTGGCTGTCTTGAAACGGTTCCAGATCTCCTCGCGGAACTCACGGGCAACAGGACCTGTCTCTTTCCATTCCTGATTCAGGATGAGCATCCGGTTGTATGCGGCTACTACCTCTGGAACTTGTGTCAGTGCTTCAGCCTCTTCGCACAAACGGGTCTTGGCCTCCAGGTTCTTGCGGAAGTCGTAGTCGCGCAGTTCGTGTCCTAACTTCAGAAGGTCGTAGAACTGTTCTACGTAAAGCTGGTAGTTCTTCCAGAGTTCTGTGGCGCGCTCAGCGGGAATCAGCTTAATCTCTTTCCATTCTGCCTGCAGTGCCTTGAATTCGTCGAAGGTACTGTTGGCTTCCTCGGGTGTAGAGGCCAGTTGCTGAATGCGGTCCAAAATTTCGAGTTTTCTCTTTAGATTCTCTGCTTTCTGACGTTCCAACTCCTCCTGTGCTGCGGCTCTGCGGTCGCGAATCAACTGCATAGATGCACGGAATTCGGGCTCGATCGGGTCGATCTGCGGCTCGAATTTCTCAGGCTCGCCGCCTCCGTCGATAAAAGCCTGGCGTGCTTCCTGTATTTCTGCATTGTGGAACTTGTAGAAGAGTTGTTTAAGCAGGTCGAGTTCCTGCTTTTCGCCTGTTTCGCCGCTTTGGGCAATTTCCTTTACGCGGTTAACAACCTCTTCCTTTGTTGTGTACACTGGCACTTCGGGTTCAGCCTGTGCTTCGGGCTCAACTTGTACCTCGGGTTCAGCTTGTACCTCAGGTTCAGTGTTCATCTCTGTAATCTCAGAAGACTGCTCAGGGGCAGTAGTTACATTAGTCTCTAAAGAGTCCATCATTTATAGTTTTAAGTGTTAATATCCCCCTTCTTTTAGGGGTTGCGAAACACAAAATAAGGTAAAATATCCCTTATAACCTAAAAAAAAGTGCTTTTTTTTATGGAAAAGTAGATTAAATCCACGTTTTCCGTTTGAAATACCACCAGAAGAGTACTGTAACGCCTATTGATAGGGCTGCAGCAAAGGGGAATCCCCACCAAACGTGCTCCATGCCGTTTATAAGGTTCATACCGAACAAACTGGCTATGAGCGTTGGGAACATCAGGATAATGCTGATGCTGGTGAGCACCTTCATGACGCTACTTACATTATTATTAATAATACTGGCATAAGTGTCCATGGTGGAGTCCAGAATGTTGGTGTAGATGTTACAGGTTTCGCGGGCCTGACTCATCTCGATGTTTACGTCCTCGATCATATCGGCATCCAACTCGTCAACGGGCAGTTTAAACTTCAGTTTGGAGAGCAGATTCTCGTTGCCGCGGATAGATGTGATGAAGTAGGTAAGGCTGTCCTGAAGTCGGCTCAGTGCAATGATATCCGTATTGTTTACGTTGCGATCCAGGTTTCGCTTGGCCTTGTCGATGAGCAGGCTTATTTGCTTCAGGCGTTTCAAGTACCAGACGGCGCTGCACAAGAAGAGGCGGAAAATCATATCCACCGAATCGGTGAAGCCCAATCCGCGCTTCTGCTGGTAACTTACAAAGTCTATCATCATGTTGGTCTCGAAGTTGCATACCGTAATCAGCACATCACCCTTCATGATAATACCAAGAGGGATGGTAGTGTAGGGGGTACGGCTCTTCATTTCCTTAACGTAGGGAATACGCAAGATGATAAGAATCCAGCCCTCGTCGATGTCGTAACGGGCTCGCTCGTCGGTATCGGCAATATCGGAAATGTAATAATCGGGGATTCCGAGTGTTTTCTCGAGGAAGTCAACATCTTCCTGTGTGGGGCATGTAACCTGAACCCAGCAGTTGGGTTCCCATTTGTCGATGGTACGCAGACCATTCGTAGTGTTCCAGTATGTTTGCATCTTTCAGTACTCTGGCTTTAAAAAGGGTCCATAACAGTGTTGCCTGCCAGGAGTTCCTCCAGATGCTCCAGGCGGCTACAAATTCAAATTCTCCGCGTGATAATCGTCCATTTTATTTGTTAGTTAAATGCTTTTTTGTTGTTTGTGGGTGCAAAGTTACGAATAAGTGAGAGAAAAGCAAAAGAAAAGCTTGATTTTCTTTTCTTTTCCGAACGAAAGTAAGTTCGAACGGTAGTTCAATGTTATAATTTTTAATTGAGAATTGAAAATTGAGAATTGAAAATTGAGAATTGAAAATTGAGAATTGAAAATTGAGAATTGAAAATTATCATAAAAATCGGTATTTGTACTATTCTCAACTCTCAATTGCGGCTCAGCCGCCTCAATTCTCAATTCTCAATTCTCAATTCCTTTTGAACTCTATTTGTCAGGTCAATAAACGCTGCTACGCTCAGTTGCTCTGGGCGTTTGTTGAATATCTCATCCTGAAGGAAGGAGGTGTGGTCTAATGGCGGCAGCCCTGCTTTTGCCCTTTCGGCATCCAGCTCTCCAAGAAGCGGACGGATATTGTTGCGCAGCGTCTTGCGCCGTTGGTTAAAGGTTGTCTTTACCAGGCGCTTGAAGAGCCGTTCGTCACACCCTAACTCTTTTGTGTCGTTGCGTGTCATCCTGATGACTGCACTCTTGACCTTTGGCGGTGGATTGAATACGTGCTCGTGTACAGTAAACAGATATTCTACATTGTACCATGCCTGAATCAGGACGCTCAGGATACCGTATGTCTTATTGCCCGGTGCAGCGGTTATGCGCTCGGCCACTTCCTTCTGAATCATACCCGTGCAGCAGGGAATCAGCTCTTTGTTGTCCAGCATCTTAAAGAAGATCTGACTGGATATGTTATAAGGATAGTTGCCGGTCAGTACGAACGGGTTACCCTGAAATGTGCGGTCCAGGTGCATCTTCAGGAAATCGTCCTCTATGATATTCTCTTCTAAGGCGGGGAAATGCTGACGAAGGTAGGCTACCGACTCGAAGTCAATCTCCACGACCTTTACCTGTCGCGGCTTCTGAACCAGAAACTGTGTCATTACGCCCATGCCGGGTCCGACTTCCAGCACAGGGATATCGGGACAGGCATCTACTGTGTCGGCAATGTCCCGTGCGATGCTTAAATCAGTCAAAAAATGCTGTCCAAGAAACTTTTTTGGCTTAACGCTTCTCATACGTGCTGATATTTTTGTAATTTTGCTGCTGCAAAGATATTAATTTTTCATTGAACATTGAACATTGAACATTGAGAATTAAAGCTTTTTCTTCAGCAAGCAAGGTTATTCTGCCATTGATGTTGGCTGCAGCGATATTATGGTGGATGTACAGGGGCATCAAGTGGAACGATGTACAAGAGGCACTCGAGAGCGAGATGTCCTGGACGTGGATGTTGCTCAGCTTCCCCTTTGGCATTATGGCTCAGGTGTTCCGTGCCCTCCGTTGGAAGCAGGTCCTGACTCCATTGGGCGAGAAACCCCGACTGCATACTTGCATAAATGCCATCTTTATTTCTTATGCCAGCAGTCTGGTAGTCCCACGCGTAGGTGAAATGCTACGGTGCGGCATCCTACGCAGATGGGAAGGAACCAATTTCAGCAAGGGGATAGGTACTGTTGTTACGGAGCGAGTTATCGACAGTGTGCTGGTGATGTTGTTGGCACTGATAACTGCAGCCTGTCAGATTCCTCTCTTTATGCATTTCTTTTCCGAGACGGGTGTTTCCCTCCAAGGCTTCTTGGGTACCTTTACAACTGCAGGATGGTTGGTCACACTTGTTTGCGGCATTCTTATCCTGTGTACCGTCGCTCTGTTGGTGTGTCGGCTGAACTTCTTTTCCCGCACGCGTGCTGTGCTTTCCGACCTTAAGGACGGGCTCTTCTCTGTCCGTCATGTGCAGAACCCTGTGCTCTTCCTGATATATTCACTTGGTATATGGGCCAGTTATTATCTTCATTTCTACCTGACGTTTTACTGCTTCCAATACACGGCCCAACTGGGACTGATGGCGGCATTGGTAGCTTTCGTTGTGGGATGTTTTGCCGTATTGGTTCCCACGCCCAACGGTGCCGGTCCTTGGCACTTTGCCGTTAAGACTGTTCTGGTTTTGTATGGGGTAAGTCAGATAGACGGAGCTCTCTTTGTCTTGGTGGTTCACTCCATCCAGACCCTTTTGGTGGTTGCCTTAGGTCTTTACGGCACCGCAGCTTTGTCCTTAACGAAAAAAAAGGCACGCCAATAGGGCATGCCTTCGTAGATTTTTCCTTTACCTTATTATATTATAGCGTTCGTCTTGCCCTTACATCGGCAATGATGGAAAGGGCTACGTACCAAAGGATGATGGCGGCAAAACAACTGGCACCCAAAAGGAAGCAGGGTATGCAACCCAACAGGAAGAGATACTTTACCTTGTTCTTTTCCCAACTGAGATCCTTGAACTTTAGTGCCAGCATGGGAACCTCGCAAACCAGCAACATGCAGAAAAGCAGCATGAAGAGGAAAAGGAATACTGCATTGAACTTGAGCGAAACCAAAAAAGCATGCTGCCCCAGTACCAAGGAGCCCCAGAACAGCGCGTTGGCTGGTGTGGGAAGGCCTATGAACTGAGTGCTTTGGCGCTCGTCCAAGTTAAACTTGGCCAGTCGCAGGGCTGAGAAGGCTGCCATAATAAATGCAGTATAGGGGATAAAGTCCTTAAAAGGTACAAGAATCTGGGGGTAGTGAACCTGATGGAAGAGGTAGAAGACGATAGCACTGGGAGCTACGCCAAAGGTCACCACATCGGCCAGGGAATCCAGTTCCTTACCGATGGGAGAAGAAACGCCAAGGGCGCGTGCTGTCATACCATCGAAGAAATCGAATACGGCACCTACGACAATCATCAAAACGGCCCACTGGTATTGGCCGTAGAAAGCACATCCGGTAGCAATGCAACCACTTATCAAGTTACAACAGGTTATGGTATTGGGAAGATGTTTTTTCATAATTTCGCGATAATCGTTTCGTTGCCGACTGTCTTGTCGCCCAACTTTACACTTACCTCTGTTCCTAAGGGAAGGAAAAGGTCGACACGTGAACCGAACTTGATGAATCCCAAATGCTCATCTACAAAGCATGAGTCGCCCTCATGCGGGTAGGTGACAATACGGCGGGCCATAGCTCCGGCAATCTGGCGGGCCAGGATATCTGTGCCGTCGGGCGTGGTTATCACTATTGTGCTACGTTCGTTCTCCTCGCTGGCCTTTGGCAGCCAAGCCTTATGGAAGTTACCATTGTAATGCCTAACCAATTTTATGGTGCCGTCAACGGGAATCCAGTTGGCATGAACATTCCACAAACTCATAAAGATGCTAACCATGATGCGTTTGTCGTGGAAATATTCGGTTTCTTCTACTTCCTCTACCACTACAACCTTGCCATCAGCGGGCGCTATAACAATTCCCTCTGTATCCCCCTCGAAGCAACGGATGGGACATTGGAAGAAGTTGACGAGAATCAGGTAAATACAAATGCAAATTCCCGAGACCAGGTAAAAGGGAAGCTGATTGGGAATAAAGAAATGAAGGATAGCGCATATTACCAGAAAAAAAACAGCGCTGACCACCAAGGTTCGGGTTCCTTCGTGGTGTAATCTTATCTTCTTTATTTTCTTTAGTTTCTTTAGTCTATTTCCCATGGGGATTGATTACTTTGGACACAAAGATAGAGTAATTTTGTTATTTATCAAAAACTTTTAGGGTAATTTTGTTTTTTTCTTCAACAAAAGGGGATAGGTCACTTTCTGTTTCGAAAAAAAACACTATATTTGTACAATCAATGATAGTAAGCAGCAACAATGGAAGATTTTATACATTTACACGTCCACTCTCAGTATTCTCTGCTCGACGGCCAGGCCTCCATTTCTAAAATGGTGGATAAGGCCATCGGTAACGGAATGCGTGGCATGGCGCTTACCGACCACGGTAATATGTTTGGCGTGAAGGATTTCTTTGACTGCTGTAATGCTGTGAATAAAGGCAGGAAGAAGGAAGGCTTAGAGCCCTTTAAGCCTATCTTTGGCTGCGAAGTGTATGTGGCCCGTCGCAAGAAGGAGCAGATGACTGACCCCGCCATTGACCGTAGCGGAAACCACCTGATACTTTTGGCCAAGAATCTGAACGGCTACCGGAATTTAATTAAATTGGTATCGCGTGCGTGGGTGGATGGATTCTACCACAAGCCCAGAACGGACCATGATGACTTGCAGCGTTTTCACGAGGACATCATCTGTTGCTCGGCCTGTATAGCAGGCGAGGTGCCGTCTAAGATCCTGAAGGGTGACCTGGAGGGAGCCCGACAGTCGGCCCAATGGTTTAAGGATGTCTTCGGTGACGATTACTACCTGGAGTTGCAACGCCACGAGGTGAAAGATCCCAATTTGGTCGCTGCCCGCGATGTGTTCCCCTTGCAGCAGATTTCCAATGCCGAACTGATAAAGATAGCCCGTGAGCTGAATATCAAGCTGGTGTGCAGCAACGACAGTCACTTCGTAAATCAGGAAGATGCCGATGCCCACGAACGACTGTTATGCCTCTCTACTGGCAAGAAGATATCGGAACCTCACATGCTTTACACCAAGCAGGAGTGGTTCAAGACAAAAGAGGAGATGAACGAACTCTTTGCCGACATTCCCGAAGCGCTCAGCAATACGGTGGAGATTTTGGATAAGGTGGAGACTTACGATTTGGAATCCGACCCCATCATGCCTTTCTTCCCCATACCCGAGGAGTTCGGAACAGAAGAACAGTGGAAACAGAAGTACACAGAGGAAGATTTGTTCAAGGAGTTTACCAGTGATGAGAACGGAGAGAATCCGCTTCCAAAAGAAGAAGGCGAGAAGAAGATAAATAAACTGGGCGGCTACGATAAACTGTACAGAATAAAGTTCGAGGCAGACTATTTGGCCAAGTTGGCCTACGAAGGCGCCAGACGAATATATGGCGAACCTTTAGATAAGGATGTGGACGACCGCATCCGCTTTGAGTTGCACATCATGAAGACCATGGGCTTCCCGGGTTATTTCCTTATCGTGCAAGACTTTATTAATTCAGCCCGAAAGGATTTGGATGTATGGGTAGGACCGGGTCGAGGTTCTGCTGCAGGAAGCGTGGTGGCCTACTGCCTGGGTATTACCAAGTTGGATCCCCTGAAATACGATTTGCTGTTCGAGCGTTTCCTGAACCCAGACCGTATCTCGTTGCCGGATATCGATACCGACTTCGAGGATGACGGACGCGGGAAGGTGTTACAGTGGGTAATGGATAAGTACGGGCACGAGAACTGCGCGCATATCATTACCTATGGCACGATGGCCACCAAGAACAGCATCAAGGATGTGGCGCGTGTAGAGGACCTTCCGTTGGATAGGAGCAATGCGCTCTGTAAGGCTATTCCGGACCGCTTGCCTGAGGGCATGAAGATGAATCTGAAGAATGCCATCTCCTGTACGCCTGAGTTGCAGATAGCACAGTCTTCCCCAGACTACAGAGAGGCTGATACCATTAAATATGCCCAGCAGCTGGAGGGGCAGATTCGCGGAACAGGTATTCATGCCTGCGGATTCATTATCTGTCGCGACCCGATTTCGGATCATGTGCCAATCTCAACAGCTGACGACCCCGACTTCCCCGATCGAAAGACGGCTGTTACACAGTATGACGGACATGTTATAGAAAGTACAGGTCTAATCAAGATGGACTTTCTGGGACTGAAAACACTCTCGGAGTTAAAGGAGGCCTGTCGTGTTATCAAGGAAGCACACGGTGTGGATATAGACCTTGACCATATTCCTATCGACGATGAACTGACGTATCAATTGTATCAGAAAGGCCTAACGGTGGGAACCTTCCAGTTCGAGTCGGCTGGTATGCAGAAGTACCTGAAGGAACTGAAGCCGACAGTCTTTGAGGACCTTATAGCCATGAATGCCTTATACCGACCGGGCCCAATGGATTATATCCCCTCGTTTATCAGACGTAAAAACGGGAAAGAAGATATTACGTACGACATTCCTGTAATGGAGAAATACCTGAAGGATACATACGGCATAACCGTTTACCAGGAGCAGGTGATGTTACTGAGCCGTCTGTTGGCCGGCTTCACCAGAGGTCAGTCGGATGCTCTTCGTAAAGCCATGGGTAAGAAGAAAAAGGCTATCGTGGATGAAATGAAGCCTCTCTTCATCAATGGTGGAAAGGAAAGAGGATACGACCCTGCTGTACTGGATAAGATTTGGGGTGACTGGGAAAAGTTTGCTTCTTATGCCTTTAATAAGTCGCATGCGGCTTGCTACTCTTGGGTGGCTTATCAAACTGCTTACCTAAAAGCGCATTATCCTGCTGAGTTTATGGCTGCCCTCCTAACGAGGCGAAAGGATGATATAAAGGAAATAACAAAGCTTCTGGATGAGTGCCGGAATCTGAAGATAGAGGTGTTAGGGCCTGATGTGAATGAGTCGCATGCCAACTTTGGTGTGAACGACAAGCAGCAAATCCGCTTCGGACTGAACGGTATCAAGGGATTGGGCGAAGCAGCTGCCGCGTCCATCATTGAAGAGCGCGAGAAGAATGGGAAGTATAAAGATATCTATGACTTCGTTGAGCGTGTATCTATTCCCTCTGTCAAAAAGAGCGGCATAGAATGTCTGGCTTTGAGCGGTGCCTTTGATACGTTCTCTAAACAGATCAGCCGTGAGCAGTTTATTGCCCCTAATGCTAAGGGTGAGCTCTTTGTCGATTCGCTGACCAAATACGGAAACCAATATCAGCAGGCCAAGATGGAAGCTCAGTTCTCGCTCTTCGGTATGGATACCATAGACAGGCACCTCCCTCCCATTCCTGTAACGGAACGATGGAATGATTTGGAGCGTCTTAACAAAGAACGCGAATTGGTGGGTATATACCTTTCTGCCCATCCGCTGGATGAATACAGTGTTATATTAAATGGTATCTGTAACCTGCATATGGAGCAAATGAGCGACCTTACTCCATTCAAAGACACCGACGTAAGATTAGGTGGCATAGTTACGGGACTGAAACGTCAGGGTATTTCCAAAACGAACCAACCGTACGGAATCGTTATGGTGGAGGATTATACAGGCTCTGCCGAAATAGCATTGTTCGGTAATGACTGGGCTCAATGGAAAGGCTACCTAACTCAGACGGGCAATCTGGTGTACATAACGGGCAGAGTGCAGGAACGTAGGTATAATCAGGATCTTTTGGAACTGAAAATCGGCAAAATAGAATTTCTTCCTGATGTAAAAGATAAACTTATCCAGAGCATTACCATAACAGTTGATGCCAACAGACTGGGTAGCGATGACGTGGCTGAGCTTTGCAAGCACATTCAGGAGATGCAGCAATCATCCCAGAAGAAAAACAAGACTGCAGCTTCAATAGATGTGAAGTGGAATATCTGCAGCAGCGGGAATACTACCGTCTTGCATATGAAGACTTCAGACAGATGCTATCGGGTTAACAAAAAACTGATGGATTATATTGATGCAACAGAATATATGACTTATAAAATCAATTAACATTTTATTTACCCATATAAATATTATAAGGTATGGCACAGATTATTAACAGTAACAATTTCGATGCGCTGGTAGCAACCGGCAAACCCATTGTTTTGGACTTTTGGGCTACATGGTGTGGTCCCTGCAGACGTGTAGGACCTATTATTGAGGCTTTGGCTCAGGAATACGAAGGCCAGGCTATCATTGGCAAATGTGATGTAGAAGAAGACGAGGATATGGCAGTACGTTTTGGCGTTCGCAATATTCCAACGGTTTTCTTCATAAAGAATGGAGAAGTGGTGGACAAGGTGGTTGGCGCTGCCGCACGTCCTGCTTACGAGGAGAAACTGAAGAGCTTATTGTAAAAGACTATGGGAAATATTGAAGAAGACTTCCTTGCTGATGCCGAGGACGACCGCTTGACGGTAGAGTTTATTAAGAACTATCTGCCTCAGGAAGTAAAGGAGAAATTCACAGAAGATGACCTTTACTACTTCCTGGATGTGATAGGTGAGTATTATGTTGATTTGCTCGAGAAGACAAATAGCGAAGACGAGGTAGATATCGACATTGATGCTGTAGCAGAGTACATTGCCAAGAAAGCCAAGAAGGAGAAGATCGGCGATTTCGATCCGGAAGACCTTCGTTGGGTCGTGGACGGTGAACTGGAATACGGTGAGTCGTTAGAAAACTAACCGCCTTCCTCCGTCGGGCAATGCTTCTATTGTTACGACGATGGTGTCTTCCGGAAGCACTTCCTCAATCAGCTCCGGCCATTCTATAAAGCAGGGATGGCCGCTGTAGAAGTATTCTTCGCATCCCATGTCATAGGCTTCGGAAACTTTTTTTATCCTGTAAAAATCGAAATGATATATGGGGCGGCCGTCGGCTGCCTCATATTCGTTTACGATGGCAAAGGTAGGGGAGGTGACGGTATCACCCACTCCTAATTCTTCACAGACTGCTTTTATAAAGGTTGTCTTACCGGCTCCCATCTTACCATAGAAGGCAAAGACGGTGTTTTCTCCCATATGCTCCACAAACTGTTTGGCAGCCTGTCTGATATCTTCTTCTTTAAATATTATCTCCATAGTTTTTATAATTAGCACTCCTCCAAAGGGGGACGGAGAGGGGGCTTTTATCTTTTCTTTCCACGAAGTGTGATTAGCGGAATCAACATCTCCTCCATACTAATGCCTCCGTGCTGGAAGGTGTCTTTGTAATATTGTACGTAGTAGTTATAGTTGTTGGGATAAGCAAAGAAATCGTCACCTGTGGCAAAGATGTATGTTGTACTCAGATTAGGTCTGGGCAGTCCTACCTGATGAGGCTCCTTAATCTCGAAAACCTCTTTTGGGTTATAGCTGAGGTTCTTACCCAATTTATAGCGCAGATTGGTATTGGTGTTCTTGTCACCCACCACTTTTATGGGATTATAACAACGGATACTTCCGTGGTCTGTAGTCACTACAATTGTGTAATTGCTGGCAGCCAAAGAGCGGAAGAGTTCTCCAACAGGCGAGTGGCGGAACCAACTTTGGGTGATACTGCGGTATGCTGCCTCGTTGCTTGCCAGTTCGCGAACCATCCGGCTTTCTGTTCGGGCGTGACTGAGCATATCTATGAAGTTCATCACTACTACGTTCAGGTCGTATTTCTGGAACTGCGGTAATTGTTGTACCAGTTTCTCTGCTGCCGAAGAGTCGTTAATCTTATGATAGCTGAAAGTGTTTTTCCGCCTGTAGCGGTCGAACTGAGTCTGCACCAACGGAGCCTCGTTCAGGTTCTTGCCTTCCTCGCTATCCTCATCGACCCATAGGTTAGGAAACATGCGTTCTATAACATCTGGCATCAAACCGCTAAAGATAGCATTTCTGGCATATTGGGTGGCGGTGGGAAGAATGCTGCAGTAGAGGTTTTCCTCAATATTAAAGAGGTCGGCAATCTCGTTGTAGAGCATTCTCCACTGGTCGTAACGGAAGTTGTCTATCACAATCAGAAAGACTTTCTCTCCGTTATTTAAATGGGGAAATACATGATACTTAAAGATATCCGGACTCATCACGGGACGCCCTTCAGGCTGGCTCATCCACTTGACATAGTTCTTGCGAATGAATTTGGCAAATTCCCTGTTGGCTTCTGAGCGTTGCATACCTAACATCTCCTGCATGCGGCTTTCCGTTTCGCTTAACTGGAGTTCCCAATAGGTAAGTTTCTTATAGACATCTGTCCATTCCTCTATACTGGAAGCATCGTTAATAAGCATACCCAAACGCGAGAAATCCTGCTGATAATTGGATTGTGTATGCTCCGTTACGATTTCCTTTTGCTGAATGTTCTTCTTCAGTGTCAGCAGAATCTGTGTGGGGTTAACAGGCTTGATGAGATAATCGGCAATCTTAGCACCAATGGCTTGCTCCATAATATTCTCTTCCTCGCTCTTTGTCACCATTACCACAGGTGTGTTGGGCGTCTGCTCCTTGATTCGGCTCAGTGTCTCCAGGCCGCTCAATCCCGGCATATTCTCATCCAGGAGGATAAGGTCGAATGTCTCTTCGGTACAACGATCCAGTGCGTCGTAACCATTGGTTACCGTCTCCACCACATATCCTTTTTTTTCTAAATAAAGGATGTGCGCCTTCAGCAATTCTATCTCGTCGTCTACCCACAGTAGTTTGTAATTCATATTCGGCCCCTCTTTTTTTTGAATTGGTTTACTGTTTACCGTTTACTGTTTACCGTTTAGAAATCGACTTGCAAACTCACCAACTTTTTGAATTTTGAATTTATAAATTTTGAATTCCCAAATATCAGAATCCCCAGGGGAAGTCATCGTCCTCCTCTTCCTCTTCTTCAACTTCTTTCTTCTCTTCCGGGACGTAATCGTCGGGATCGATAATCTTGAGGTCGGTCGGTTCGTCTATCTGAAGATCCTCGGGAATCTCCATAGGAGCAAATGTCTCTTCGTAGAAGGCTTTGTAGTCGTCGAAACTGAATTCATTGCCTATCAACTTCAGGTTGTCCTCGGATATCAATAATGTCCTGATGCCTTCCAGACGCGTATTCATGTGCTTGTCGGCATAGAGCGTCTGAGCATAAGAGTGCACCTCGTCGTATGAGAGGAATCCCTTTACGCACATCATGGTGATGCCTTGCTTCTCCAGTATTTCGATATCAAAGTTCCTTACCATATACGAGGTAAAGTTGTATCGGGCCATCTCGAAGAGCAGCTGGTTTTCGTCCAGACTGTTGGTGGGGTATGCCAGCACAAAGACGAAGTTGCCGTAACGGTCATCCTTCAGCTCTGGAGCTACCTCTGTACTGTCGCCCGACTCCTGACGGTTTCTTCTGCCCCATATACTGCTGGCGTCATAACGGTCGTCCATCAGCAAGCGTCCATCAGCCAGGCCTTTCACAATGGCATTAGCTAATTCCGTTACCTCTTCCTTAGGATAATTTTGTACAACATCTTTCAGGGTTACCAGGAAGCTGTCTCGTTCTCCCCCATATAGTTGGCTCATGGCTCGAATAAACATCATTCGTGCACGGTTGGCACCAGTCGGGAAGTTTTCTGTACTAAACTGATAGTTCTTTTCCACTTCGTCGTAATTTTCCGTCTGATAGGCATTGTACGAGGCGGCATAAACAGAGTCTTCCACATGTTTACCGTCACGGGCAATCATCTCATAGTTGGGATTTCCCAAGAGAGCAGCCAGTTTGGTTTCGGCAAACTGCTCAAGCAACAATGCTTTGTAATATTCGGCCTTCTCGGAATCTCCCAGTCGTCCATACAACAGGAACAGATGATAGTAGATGTTGTCTATTCCTTCGCGTTCGGGGAAGTCTGAGAGTACACGCTGCATGGTCTTCTCGGCCAGAAGCCAGTTCTCCAGTTTTTCCTGTTCCAGAATGCCGGCATTGTAAAGACCGTCGCTCAGAATGGCATTAGAGGCTTCCATCTGTTCCTCTGTAAACGGAATCTGTTTTAGGTAGTATTCTCTGTGATGAGGATCGTTTGCCAACGAATCTTTCAAAGCTTGGTCGGCAGAAGCCGTAGAGTCTGACTCGGCAGAGCCGTACAGGCTATCGTCATCACCGCCTGTTTCTTGACTGAAATCCATCTCGTCATTGCCCGTAGCTGCTGCGTATGATGCTTTGTTGCTGATGCGCCACAAGTCCTCGTTTTTACGTTGTCCCCATCGGCGTTGAAACTCTTCCAAACCTCTCTTGACAGATGAGGCATTGTAGAAATACCAGGGACCCTGTTGCTGGTTTCCCATTCCTGTATTGGCTGCTATGGGCCTGTTTGTTTGAGGCTGTTGTGTGTTGTTCGTCGGTCGTTGACCATTGGCATTGGTGCCGTTCTGAGCCGCTTTCTTCTCAGCCTCTTTCTCTTCTTTTTTCAACTGCTCGATTACGCGGTCAATGGCAGCCAAGTATTCTGCTTCTGGCAATTTAGCCAAAGCCTGCAGGCTATCCTGCAATTTGACAGCACTCAGATGAGGCTCCAGCTCGGTCAGGATCTTGCTTCTGCGCTCCGTCTCTTTGTATTCTTCATGTTCCTTATCCAAAATACCGACGCATGCTTTATAGGTGCGTGCTGCATCTATGTACTTTTCCATTTCCCAGTACAGGTTGCTCAGTTTCAGTAAAAGCATAGCCTTGTCTGGTCCGTTCTTGGTTCCGTCCTTAACGCCTTTTTCCCAGGCATAGATGCAATGGGTGGTGTCGTTTACTCCCATGTAGATATTACCTAAGGCATAATAAACTTTATCCAGATAGTCCTTGTTCTTGTCACTTTTAGCCATTCGTTTCAGCAACGAAATCATCTGGCCGAATTTGTCTCGTGGCATTACCTCTGTCTGAGCAATACGGGCACTGAAAGCCATCTCGTAAGGAGGATTGGCACGCATAACCTTAGCATATGCCTTGTAAGCCTCTTCGTTATGACCTGTTTGTTGATAAAGCTGTCCCAACAAGAAATTCAAACGGGTTCTTTTCAGTTTTCGCTTGGTATCCTTGATAGCATCTTTCAGGTAGGGTATGGCTTCTTCATATTGGCCTGTCAGAATTTGATAAGCAGCCATTGTGTTCTTCATTTCCTTTATGCCAAGGCGCGAGATGCTGTCTCGCCTCATCTTGTTCAGCACATCCTCAGCATCGTATGCCCAATCCAATGCCACGTAGCATCTTGCTAACTTTGCTTTGGCAATGCTGGCAATCTCGGGTTGTGCCTGATAAAGTCTGATGATATAATTGTATGTACTGGCAGCCTCTATGAACTCACCTTTTTGGAACTGGGCTTCTCCCATCATCAGCCAGGCATGGTAAAGGTAAGGGTTAAACTCCTTACGGGCTAAATATGCCTTCATTTTTTCGTCCTTCCTTTGGTTGGGCTTTACCGTAGGACGTTTCTTCATGCTGTGCAGTTTGATGGCTTTCTCACATTTGGTAATGGTTGTTTCGTAGTTGCCCTTACCAATGCCTGCTGTGGTCTTATTGGTACTGATGTACATAGGAAGCAGTCGGTTGTAATCGTCCTGATGTGACTTCATCTGTGCTTCCTCACCCTCCAGATAAGCAACTTCTCCGTTGTACAGCGTGTTGAAACGCGCTGTCATAGAGTGGTAAAAGCGGGTGGTGGGTGTATTTTTCTTTATGGAGCAAGCAGAAATGACACAAAGGAGCATGAGCATGAGTATCCCCATGCTTATGCTGTTCTTTGTGTATTTTCTCTTACCCATGACTACTTAATAACGTGCGCGCGATGCAATTTATTGTATTGAGGCTCTTATTTCAGGTCGGTTGGCCCGAATTTGTCCATATCGTTGTAGTCCAGATTCTCGCCGGCCATTCCCCAGATAAAGATGTAGTTGCTGGTTCCGGCTCCTGCATGAATACTCCATTCCGGGGAGATGACAGCCTGTTCGTTGTGCAGCCAGATAGGACGTGTTTCCTTGGGTTCGCCCATAAAGTGGCAGACAGCCTGCTTCTCAGGGACATTAAAATAGAAATAAGCCTCCATTCTGCGTGAGTGTGTATGAGCGGGCATAGTATTCCAGACGCTGCCAGGCTTCAGTTCTGTCATACCCATCTGCAACTGACAAATCTGGTTGTCCATACTCTTTGCCACGATAAGCTGGTTAATGACGCGGTCATTACTCTCCTCCATAGAGCCAGCCTCTATGTAGCAACCCTTCTTGCGCAAATCCTCTAAAGTTACCTTACGGGCAGGGTAGGAGGTATGAGCTGTTGCCGAGTTAAAGTAGAAATGTGCCGGCTGACTGGGGTCGTTGGAAGCAAAATAAACTTCGTGCTTTCCGCTTCCTACGTATAATGCCTCTTTGTATTTCAACTCGTAGGTTTTCTCCTTGTTCCCCTCTTTTACGGTAACAGTACCTGTTCCCCCCACGTTGATAATACCAATCTCTCTTCGAGATAAGAAGTTGGGCGCTTTCAGATACTCAAAGGTCTCCAGCTGCAGAGCCTTGTTATTAACGGGCATGGCACCGCCAACAATAAAGCGATCATGCATGGTATAAACTATGTTTATCTCGTCTGCCGAGAATATCTTCTCAATGGCAAAAGCCTTGCGCAGTCGGTTTGTGTCGTATGTGCGAACATCCTCGGGATGAGTGGGGTAGCGCAACTCGTAGTTTGTGTGATTCTGTGCCATAAGCATGGTGGATGCTAAGAGCAATCCTGTTATTAATGTTTTTTTCATGATGTTTGTTTATTGTTTGTTTTTCTTTCTGTTCCAAATCAGGAGGTAAGCCATTGCCAGGCTGACAGCAATGGGGGCAAACTTAATGCTCGCAAAGACGTGATACCAGGCCCAGCACATGAGGCTGGAGGCAAAATCCAATGCGGCACCGGCACTAAAGCCTTCAGGAATACGTACCGAAGCATCTTCGGGGTGTAGGGCTGCCACCGAGTTTGCTGCCATTGTGAAAGCGTTAGCTATGTTTGTGACAAAGTACAGTCCACAGATTAATGCCACCAAACCTATAATGAAGGTTTTCACCACATTGCCTTTGGTAATAGGCAGTACAGCAGGGAAGAGGTAGAACATGCCGGCTAACGAAGCCAGTGGTAAGAACTTGTTGCCAGGCAGCACGACTGCCAGCAGCAGGACTACCGGAATCAGTAGCAAGGAAACCACCAATGTGGTAGGATGACCAATCACAAGGGCCGGGCTCATGCCAATGTGAAGTTTCACTTTATCGCCAAACTTACTGGCAATCATCTTCTTGGTGGCATCAGAGATGGGGATGAGACCGTCAATAAAAAGACGTGTAATACGAGGAATTAATTCCATTACGGCTCCCATCTTTACGCCCAGTACCAGAATATCCTTTACATCGTACTTGGCCAATAAACCAATTCCACAACCTACAATCACGCCCAGGAACAATGGTTCGCCCAATATACCGAACTTCTTCTTCAGCCCCTCAGCGTCGATGTCCAACTTGCTAAACCCGGGAATGCTATCAAGCAGTTTGTTGATAACGACAGCAAATGGCACAAAGCCTTGGCAGAAAGGCTGCGGAATGGAGATACCCTCCATGCCATCGTAGTATTTCTGAAAACCTTCTGCTGTGCGGTCGGCCATAATCAATGTCAGCATATAGCACATGATAGCAGCGATAAATCCGAGAGCCAGATTATCGGTGGTAAAATATACAATGGAACCGAGGAAGGCAAAGTGCCAGTAGTTCCATAGGTCGATGTTGACGGTACGTGTGGTACGGGTCAGAAGCATTAGCACGTTTACGGCTAGGCAGACGGGAATGATAAAGGCTCCTACTGCCGTATTATATGCCACAGAAGCAGCTGCAGGCCAACCCATATCAAAGATACCCAGTTGCAGGCCATAAATACCCACTACGGTTTCCAAAGCAGGGCCTAAAGCACTGGTCAGCAATCCTGTCACTACAGACAAACCTACAAATCCAACACCCACATATAACCCCGATAGTAATGCCTTCCCGGGCTTAATGCGTAGCAGCAACCCCAGCACCGTGAAGATGATGGGCATCATGACGGCTGCGCCCAGACTTATGATGTAAGAAAACCAACTTTCCATAATTTACTACTTTGGCTGTTTTCCTATATATGCCAGAATTCCACCATCCACGTAAAGGATATGTCCGTTTACAAAGTCCGAAGCATCAGAAGCCAAGAATACTACAGGCCCCTTTAGGTCTTCGGGTGTTCCCCAGCGTGCAGCAGGTGTCTTGGAAACGATGAACGAATCAAAGGGGTGTCTGCTACCATCGGGTTGTGGCTCGCGCAAAGGAGCCGTCTGAGAAGTAGCAATATAGCCAGGACCTATGCCGTTGCATTGGATATTAAATTCTCCGTATTCCGATGCGATGTTACGTGTAAGCATCTTCAGTCCTCCCTTTGCTGCAGCGTAAGCCGAAACTGTCTCACGACCCAACTCGCTCATCATAGAACAGATGTTGATAATCTTGCCGTGCCCTTTGCGTATCATGCCTGGAATTACAGCCTTTGATACAATGAATGGTGCTGTAAGATCCGTGTCCACAACAAGTCGGAATTCTTCAGCCGACATCTCGTGCATGGGAATTCTTCGAATGATGCCCGCATTGTTCACCAGAATGTCCACCGTTCCCACTTCCTTTTCTATTGTCTCTACCATTGTCTTCACTTGCACTTCATCGTTCACATCGCAAACAAATCCGTGAGCTTCTATGCCTTTTTCTCTGAAGGCAGCCAACGCTTTGTCTACATGCTCCTGATTACGGCTGTTGAAAACCACTTTTGCTCCTGCTTCTCCCAATGCTTCCGCCATAGAGAAGCCTATTCCGTGTGCTGCGCCAGTTACCAGCGCCACCTTTCCATTTAATGAAAAATTTACCATGTTTAGTTTATATTAGTTTAAGTTTCAATTTTCAACTCTCAATTCTCAACTTTCAATTCTCAATTTTCAATTCTCAACTTTTAACCAATCCTCCTCTCTCCCACAATCAGGAATACCTCGTCTTTCACCTCGTCGGGCAGATTCACTTGTCTCAGCTGTAGGCTTCTGATCCATCCTGCCACTTCCTCCTGGCGCATTGTATAGAGAATGTTACGGAACTCCTCGGCCTCCTCCTCAGAGTATTCGTCTCCTCTGCGCCCTTTAAAACGATCCAGTTCCTCATCATCGTAGTATTCTATCTGCTGACTCACAGCAGCCAGCAGGCTCTCTTTTTCACACACTTCATGTTGTCCGCAGCATTCCATATCGGCTGGGTTTACTGCCGGTTCATACGTGGGAGCGTGTCTGTAGTGGAGCCAACTGGCCACACCAGCTGCGATGCCCAGTAGCACAAGGGCGATTATCATGTAGAGAACTATCTGCATATCTTGAATCCGGTTTTCTTCAAATCCTCCCAAAATCCGGGATAACTTTTGCTTACCACCTCAGGATTATTGATGCGCAACCTGCCCAGTTTCATGGTACAGGGTGCAAAGGCCATAGCCATGCGGTGGTCTTCGTACGTATCTATGGCAGGGTCGTTCTCGGGTTGTATGTGCTCACCGTTCCAGAAGAGGATGCAGTCGTCCTGCTCCTTGATATCGTAGCCCAGTTTTCGCAGTTCTGTCCGTAGGGCTGCCATACGGTCTGTCTCCTTAATCTTGAGACTTTGCAAGCCAGTAAAACGGAAGGGTATGTCTAACATGGCACAAGTAACTACAAGCGTTTGAGCCAGATCAGGCTCGTTGACAAAGTCATAATCCATTCTGTTACAAGGAGTTCCTGTACGTGTTAGTCTTACGCGTTCCAGACCCTTGTCATCTGTCTCGAAGATAGTCTCTATACCCAATGATTTGAAAATGCGGCTGATAGCCGAGTCGCCCTGCATACTCTTGCCAAAGAGATTAGGTAACACTATGCACGGATTTTCATCTTCATTCAACGCCATCATCTCGTACCAATAGCTGCTAGCGCTCCAGTCGTTCTCAATAAGATAAGGTGTGGTCTGGTAGCCGCTGTGTTTCACTTCTAGTTCGTGGTCTGATGTCCATTCGGCTTTTGCTCCGAATTCGCGCATAATGCTCAGTGTCATTTCTATATAGGGGCGGCTGACCACATTTCCCTTCAGTGTCAGGCTGAGCCCTTTCTCCAACACAGGACTAATCATCAGCAAGGCGCTTATGTACTGACTGCTTACATTACCGGGCATTTCCAGTCTGCCGCCTTGGTGTTTACCGCCTGTAATGCGTAGGGGTGGAAATCCTTCTTTGCCCGCGTATTCCACCTTAGCTCCCAACTGTCGAAGGGCATCCACCAGAATACCTATGGGTCGGTGAAGCATACGTTCCGTTCCTGTAATGGTATGTGTACCAGGTGTTACGCTCAGGTAAGCTGTAAGAAAACGCATAGCAGTCCCCGCTGCCATAATGTCGATGGTATCTGGCATTTCTGTTAGGGCACGAACCATCACAAAGGTGTCATCGCAGTCCGAGATGTTCTTAAGTACTGTTCCGAAGGACTCTTTCGACACTTTACCTCCATTGGCCAATGCATGTATAATCAGCGCTCTGTTGCTGATACTCTTGCTGGCTGGAAGAATCACTTCGGCCTGCATGTTTCGGGTTGGGAAAAGGGTTATGGTCATCCTCTTTACTGCGTTTTGCATCAATTTTGAGTACAAAAGTACACAAAAATTTGCAAGTAACAAAAAAAAACCCTACCTTTGCAGTGCGATTCTGAGAAATCGCAATGCGAGAACAGACAGAACTGTCCTTGTAAAGATTAAGGAACGGGATGTAGCGCAGTTGGTAGCGCACACGTCTGGGGGGCGCGAGGTCGCAAGTTCGAGTCTTGTCATCCCGACCTAAGAAAAGAGCGAAGCATTAAGCCTCGCTCTTTTCTTGTATCCTGGGATGATAAATGGTTTAGTCCTGAGAAATCAGGTCGTCCCGCAATGTCCAATGGAGAGCGTTCTCGAGCATCTTAATAAAATCCGGACTCTGGAAGAGTTGCTTGCTGTGTCCGAACTGGAAATAGACATTACGTGCCGTTTTGTCGGGATTGATCCATACCACAGGATGGTCTCCCATCTTGATGTTGGTCTTTGTGGTATAGCTGGCCTCGTCAACATGGGCCAGGACGTGTGTGTATCGACGGGGATTCTGCTCGTAGGTGTACCATTCATCCTCGTTCAGGACAAAGGTTCCTGCAACACCTTTCATAACAGGATGTTCCTTATCTTCTACCTGAACGGTTCCGTCGCACGTCTCAGCGATATAATTCTTGTAGCGAATCTTGCCCAGGAAGTCAGAGAACCATGCCCACATGGGATAACCATCGAACTCACCCAGAAGACTGGCATGATGGAAACCTATATAGCCACCCTGACTACGGTCGATATATTGCTGCATATCGTCCTTAGCCTCGTTGCTCCATGCGTATGGCGGATAGTTGAGTTGCAAGATAAGGTGATAGGTCTGAATCTCACCTTCTTTTATTTCCTTGGCAGAGTTCAGCACTGTCAGTTCCATGTTGAAGCGTTCCTTGTTATCTTCCAACCACTTTAAGCCTGTCGCTGTGAAACCTTCGTGTAGTCCGCCTCGTTCAGCCAGTACCAACACACGGCGAGGTGCCTCTGTTCCTTTCTTGTTTTGCAGAAGGCTCAGGTAGAGCGTACGTCTCTCGTCACCCTGTGGGGTATCGCTAGCATAGTCCCAATACATACCGCCACGCAGGTGGTTATCCAAAATGAACTGACATTTCTCGCTGAGCGAACGGGCATTCTCGTAGCCCCAGACGAATTTTCCTTCGGTATCTGCTACGAAGGGGAAACGCCCCTTCTCGTCCCAGAGGTGCTGGTAACCTTCGGGTAAACGACCTGTACGGCGGAACATTCTTACACCTTCATCATCGTTTCTGCCTTTACCATAGAAGGGTACACCCATGACAAGTTTCTCGCGTGGTACGCCAGCTTTCAGGTGAGCCTCGACAGCCCTCGAGGAGGTAAAGTATCCTGCATGTTCCGATGGAAAGAGCGACGCATGATGACCTCTCTGTCCTCCCATGTCGTATGCCATAACGTTTACAAAGTCCATATATGGAACACAAGAGCGGAAATCGATATAGTCGGCCGTACTCACTGTAGCAGCGGTAAGTAGTTTCTTCTTGCCCAAGACCTTCCTAAGGTCGCGCATGAGCAAGGTAAAGTTCTTAGTATCTTCGGGGGATGAGGAAATCTTTGCCTGACTCTGAGTAGGGTACTCCCAGTCGATGTCTATGCCGTCCAGACCAAACTCCTCCACCATGCGCTTGCAGTCTTTTGCAAATGCCATGCGGTTTTCTGTGGTAGCAGCCATCTCGCTGAAACGTCCGCTGCCCCATCCGCCCACACTGAGCATCACCTTCAGAGCAGGATTCTGACTCTTCAGCCCTACAATCATACGCAGACGGTCAGGGTTGTCTATCCGCACTCCGTTGAATGTGTCGTTCACGTGTCCGAATGCATAATTGATATGGGTCATCGTTGACGGGTCAGGCACTTCATTTGTCCACGAAGTCACATAAGCCACTATTACCATGTCATCTACATTCTTTTTTCCGCATGCTGAAATTGACAGCATCAGAGTTGCCAAGGCTACAAGAAATCTCATATTCATTTTCATTTTGTTAATTTTCAAGGGCAAAGATAGGGAAATCTTTTCTTACCTCAAAACCTTTTTGCCATTCGTTATATAAATACCTTTCTTTAGTTGAGAGTCGGGAGCTGAGAGTCGGGAGTTTACCTTACGCCCGCTCAGGTCGTAGATGGATTGGCCAGTAAGAGTCGGATGCTGTGCCTTGGGGAGGGAGACAAAGTCGGTTTGCTCGTCTATTACGAAAACATGCCGGGTGACGGTAGCGCTCCAGGCAGAGCCTTCCTTAGCAATGGCACGCAGGGTAACATTACCGGCACTGAGGAGCTGCGCTATGTTCTCGTGGCTGTACAGGGTAGCATCCGACGTGGTATTACCCACCGGGTTGTCGTTCCACTCCACTGGGTAGCTCCCGTCTATGGTGTACATAATATAGTTGCCCGTGAGGGTAAGCTCGTCTGTCAGTAGAATCGTGTCGCCCTCCGAAACGGGGTTCCCGTTCACCATGAAGGCAGGCGCCTCTACATTGGCATACCAACCTTTTTTCTTGAGTTGCGAGATAAGGGTTGCAGTGCGTTCGGGAAAGAACTCTTCGCGGAGACGACGGCTCTCGGCAACGTATTGCACATCAGCCCGATACAACTCGCCACGGGAGGTATAGGGGTGTACATCTCTGCGGTAGTCGCCCCAGCGGGCCGACTCGGCATAGACGGCCAACGAGATAACGCTCTGCAGGCTGTCCCAAAGCTCCTGTGTAGCCTCGGGGCGTAACACACCTCCCTCGTCCTCCAGATGCTTGTAGGCACGGTCGATAAAGCGGTGCTTGAAGGCGGGGTTCTTCATCAGATTCTGGAAGAGATAGGTGGGACAGTCGGTATTCTTGGTATCAAGCACATTGCTTGAGGGACTATGAAGCGTCTGTTCCGAATCCCAACAGATAAAACGGAAACCCTCGGAAGGATCCTCCCGATTGGTAACGGCAATCCAGTTGTGATGGTCCCAGTCGGCATTTCCGCCATACTGGTTGATGAGCATGTAATCTATAAAATTATCCACACAGAGGAAAACCTCCGGTTCCTCACCCTGAGTCTGTGCCTCCTGTCCCGTGATAATGCGGTATGTCTGCCCCGAAGAAGCCTTCTCCGAGAGGCGCATCAACTGATTCCATTTGTCCAAAGAGCCTTCTGCTGCCTCCAGATAGTCTTCGCGCTTCACAACATCGTAGTCGGTCTTGCTGCCCCCGAAGTGGTACTTACAGTAATCATCGTCGATACGCTCCGACAGATTGTAAAGTCCCCAGTAGAGCCCGTTGATAAAGACATTCACATACAGGCCGTCCGATGTGTCGTAGCCCATTCGCTTCTGCATCTTACGGTTCCATAGGTCTCGTCCGTACTGAGCACGGCTACGCTGCGTTGCATCAGAATGCGTCCAGGAATAATTATAAAAAGTACGTACGATAAGGGAGTTGAAACGCGCCACATTCTCCTCGCCATAGATTGGGTATTTAAGGGTCTTCTTCCCATATTCATCCTTAAAGGTGAGACGGAAAGAGTGCTTGGGATTTTTCTCAGCCAAGCGTCCCATGCCGCCATGTATCTTCAGGGCGCAATTCACAGACAAGTCGTGCCCGTTGCCCATCAGCTCCACCGATGCGGCACGTTCCCATCCGCGCCCGTCGCTCTCCGACGAACCGGTATAGATGTATATGCCGCCCGTCTGCTCGTTCTTCTCCTTATTGAAAAGATTCCCCCTTTCCGTAACAATGGAAAGGGCCGGGATGGAGTAGAAAGCGTCCGTAATACGTTTGGCATAAGTACGGTCTGAGGTCAGCTCAGGGTCCATCTCGTAGTCAGCCTGCGCCGTTCCGCTGATGGAGCTGTACTTGCCCCAGGTGGTGGGATAACCCTCAGGCGCAGCGGGTTGAGAAAGCACTGTTGCGGGGAAAATATATGAGGCAGTGGCAACATCGGAACACCTGACACCATCCCGGAATTCCGCAGCACGCAGGATGGTGGTGCTACTGACATATATATTAGTAGTAAACAGAGAACTCTCTCCCGTAGGTTCACTGCCATCCAACGTATATCTTATGTCGGTCCCTGCCTCGCTGCCGTATATTTTTAGCAAGAAGGGTGATTTGCAGATACCATGTTGACGGTTGAATGTAGGCTGTGCCTGTACAGCCGCGAGTGCCAAGATGATTGAAATCGAAAGAAGGAGTGCCTGTCTTAACATTTTGTTGATTCAGAAAAGGAGCAAGAGACCGATTCGTCTCCTGCTCCTTCATGAGGAAAATTCTAGTTAGAACAACACTTTCTTACCATTAACAATGTAGACACCCTTTCTCAGTTGAGAATTGAGAGTTGAGGATTGAGAATTAACCTTGCGGCCAGAAAGGTCGTAGATAGCTCCATCGTTAGCATTATCGTTAACGTTAACGTCAGCTATTCCATCCTCGTCATCCTCAGCAGCAACAAACGGAACGGGATTATTTGCAGCCTGTGTCCATTGTGCCGTCTCCTGGCCAGCATTCAGCAACTCACAAACCTCGCCATTCTTCAGCTGCTCCTCAGTAACCTGAGCAGAGCCCTCGTTGATCTCACCTACCAAGTTCAGGAAGTAGCAGTTGGTACACTTGGCATTCCCCGGGTTACGTGCCAGTGCATAGTGGGTACCGTTAGCATAGAGGGTGATATCCACCTCGCCCACAGAGAGCGTGTTAGTGATATAGGTTACATTACCGCACCAACCTACGATAGGAATACAGTTCCATGCCGTTTCGCTCTTGAGGGAACCACTGAACAGACAGTTGTTGATAACACTGTTATCGCCACTTCCTCGGGCAACAATACCACCTGTGAGCGCATCGCCGCTAAAGGTAGATATAATCTCAACAGCACTCTCGCAGTTCTCTATTGTACCACCGTAGATTTCGCAAACGATACCGCCTACTCTCTTGGCAGATGTGTTAATGGTACCTGCAGTACGCAAATTCCTTACTGTACCACTCAGGGCACGGAACATGCCAAAGCCCTCAGCCTCGTTCACCTTATTAATAGTAACTGTGTGGCACTGGCCGTCGAATATGCCCTCGTACTTCTTGTCTGTGGTACCAATCATTGGGAATTCGTTCATCACTTCTGTCAGATCGATATTGGCTATCAGCTGAGCATTATCCTTGGTATCGCCGTAGTTGACCTTCTTGGCAAACCATACCAGCTGCTCGGCTGTACCAATTTGCCAGAAGCCCTCAAAGAGATCAGCCATAGAAAGATCGGGAGCACCGCACTCTGTGCAGAAGCCATGCTCGAAGTGGTGATCCTCGATTGTGCTACCCTCGGTATTGCTATAGGTAACTGTCGTTCCGTCAACGGCCGTCTTGCCGTCGCACTTGAGCGTTCCGTTAGCATATACAACACCACGAGTGGGAAGGGGAACAGGGTAGCTGTCCTCAGGTAAGTTCTGTGTCCACTGGATATCCCTCTGGTCGCCATTCAGCAGGAAGGCAATCTTCCCGCTTGCTATCTCCTCGGCAGTAACCTCGGTAGAACCGGAATTTGGGGTTCCAAAGCCGTTCATGTAATAGCAGTTGGTAACAGTAGAGACACTGGGGTTACGAGAGATGGTGTATGACGGGTTGTCGGTAGTCTTGGGATCTCCGATGATGGTACCCATGAACAGACAGTTGCTAACAGTAGAGCTACAGTCGCTGCCTGTGAAGCCCAGAATACCGGCTAAATTGAAGGCGTATGGAGCGTTAATGGTACCAGTATAGATACAATCCTTAACAACACATCCTGTAGCACTGCCACGGAAGGCGATACCTGCATAGGCTGCATCGTCGTTGAAGTCTGACTCAATATTTACAGAAGACAGACAGTTCTGAATAGTTCCGCCAAAGATTTCTGCTACGATACCACCGGCCTTTTTGAAAGAGGTATAGATAGTTCCTGCCACGCCGAGGTTCTTGATTGTTCCGCTTAGAGCGCGGAAGAGACCAACAATCTCTTGGTCAGCATACATAGTATAGGTAATGGTATGTCCTTGACCATCGAATGTTCCGGCATATTTGTTGTCAACCGTCGAAATCATGGTCATATTTACTTCTGAAACATCGATATCATCGGTAAGAACGGCGTTGGCATCTGTTTCTCCGGCATTTACCAGACTGCCAAAGAGCATCAGCTCAACTGGTGTACCCAAACAGTACATACCATCCAACTTCTGAGGCATGAATGACAGACCTGCCATGTGATCCTTGCAGGCTTCCTCGGTAGTAGCCTCGCCATCGTAGTAGCCCGAGAGTTGTTCCATCAGTGTGTTTATCTCAGTAGCTTGCTCGTCGGTGAATAAGGCTTGCAGATCGTCTGCCATAGCCTGCAGTTTATCATACTCCTGAACGACATTGATATAACCCTTCTTGCAACGGATTGTCTCGTCGAAGAGGTCTGAGAACTGCTGGATAAGAGCCAGTTTGGCTTCGTTGTCGGAAGTCGTTGCGACAGCATCTACAGCAGCCTGCAGCTTCTGTTTAATCTCGTTAGAGAAGTTGGGGTAAACGGCATACTCAGAACCGAAGTCAGGCTGGTAGTGATTCAGTATAGTATTAGCACGTGCAGCCTGTGATTCCAGCACATTGTCAAGACCAGCTTCTGCCTGGTCCAATGTTCCGTGGTAGAAGAGTCTGACATTACCAAAGCCAAAGGCATCATTCTCGAAGCCAGAACCGACCTCGCAGATACCAATCTTCAGCGTACCGTCCGTAACGTTGGCCAGAATAGCATTCTCGTAGCGTCCATTCTCAAATGCTCTACAGTAACCGACTAAGCCACGAGGAACTAATCCGTCTACTCCGTTGAAGTCGGTAACTTCATAATCGGGATACTCACCGGATATGTTACAGTTATAGCCATCAACTGCCTCGGTCAAAGGAATGGCATCCTCAACGGGTACCTGGAAATAGTTGGTCATGCCGTTCGCTGTGAGTGTAGCCATATAGTTGGTGTTGAGCAAATCGGTATCTCCCGGATAAGGTCTGTACACGCCGTTTATACGTACTTCATAGATACCGTTTGCCAAACCTGATATGGTCTGATACATATCCATAGTTGAGTTCCAGGATTCAGCTGCATGCATTTGTGAACCGTCAGCACCATTGTGGCCGGTTCCTACTTTACCTTCCCATCCTTCGAATCCGTTTGTGAAGGTGGGGTTGGTAATCAGCATGGTCATATCTGTACCTGCTGCGGGTTCCTCAGTGATAGCAGCCTCCAACATAGCAGCTATCTTCTTGGTCTCTGCCATGATTTCTTCCTCAGAGAGCTCGCGCTCATCCAAGATATAAAGGGCTGTTCCCTTGGGATAGAGAGCGCTGGGCTCCTGACTGGTACGCAGGTATTCCTCCAGCTCGTCGCGTTTCTTACCGGCAAAGTCATCGTGCTCCTCCAAATACTTATCTGTCTCCTCAACTTTCTGCTTGTAAGCAGCGTATGCATCGGCACAAGACCTTACACTATTGCGTAAGTCCTGAATACTGTTCCATGCAGCCATGAACTCATCAATGTTCTTACACTGCTCAACGCCTTGCAGTGCAGCCTGGTAGCTCTCTATCAGGCTCTTCTGTGCCTGCGTGTTCTCGCAGAAATCGGTTTCGGCACTAAGAACCTTATTAGCGAAAGCTGCGTATGTTGTCTCATTGTAAGCATTTCCGCATATATCTCCTGCCTTGTATATACGTTCGTGAGTGGGGAAGGGGAAGGGATGTTCATCTTCCTCGAGTGTCTGGTTCCAGACGATGTCCGACTGGTCGCCATTCAGCAGGTAGCAGAGCATACCGTTTGTCACATCCTCGGCATTAACCTGGGTGGTGTTAGGCTGATGAGAGCCGAACTCGTTCACGAAGTAGCAGTTGGCGCATGTAACATTGTCCGGGTTACGGGCAAAGGTATAGGCGTTACCCTGGCTGGTATCAATGTCTATCATACCCGTAAAAGCACAGTTGGTAAGCGACGACTTAGATCCTGACCACCCGATGAAGGCGGCACAGTTATAACCTGAACCGGAAATGTTTCCGCCAAAGATACAGTTCTCGATGAGGGAACCGTCGGCACTGCCACGGCCAATGAGTCCTGAAATAGCAGCATCACCCTCGAAAGAGCTGGTCACATTTACATCGCAAACTACATTCAGCACCTTGCCGCCGAAGATTTCACCTACCAAGGGACCTACCTTGTTATAAGGAGCAATGAGGCTACCGGTGATGTAGAGATTCTGTATAGTACCGTCGAGGTAACGGAAGAGGCCCCAACTGCTTTCTGTAGCCACCAGATCTATGTTCAGTGTCTTGTAATTACCATCGAAGATTCCCTTGTAGTGGTTTCCGCTTGTACCGATAACAGTAAATTCTGTACTGGAGAGGTCGATATCATCCAGCAGTTTTGCATTGGCTGTGTTGTTACCCTGATTTACCAGATTGGCAAACCATACGAACTGGTCGGCCGTCTCTATCTGATAGAAGCCGTCAACCAAAGAGGCCATGCTGGGATCTACCTTGCCGCAGTTGATACAGATGCCATCCTTATACTGGTGGGGAGGAATATCCTGCGTCTTGGTATTAGAATAGGTAAGGGGTGAACCGTCGGCACTCTGTCCGTTACAACTCAAGTTACCTGCCGCATATACCTGCTTGCTGTTTGAGAATGGAACGGGAACCATGTCGCTGCCCAGTGTCTGCCACCATGAGATGGTTTCCTGTGTACCGTTCAGCATGTAACAGAGTTCACCGCTTGTAAGTTGCTCTTCGGTTACTTGCTCGCAACCGTCATTGGGAGTTGCCCATTCGTTCAGATAGAAGCAGTTGTTTACTGCTACCAAATCAGGGCGACGGGATATTGTATAACTGGGATTGTTGCCAGTTTCTGCATCGGCGTTGATGGTTCCTGCAAAGATGCAGTTGGTGATTGTGGCATTGCAGCCGTCGCCTGCCCAACCCAGCATACTGGCGATACTGTATGCTTCGGGTGCATCGATAGTACCGTCGTAAACGCAGTTGGTTATCTTCACGCCGGAAGCACTTGAACGGGCACAGATACCGGCATAGCAGGCATCCAGATTGGCCGTTCCGATAATGTCGACCGATGAATAGCAATTTTCGATGGTACCGCCGAAGCACTCACCTACAATACCGCCAATCTTATTTGTGCTGGTGGTAATAGAACCGTCAACCTTTAGGTTCTTAATGGTACCGGAAACACCACCGAAAAGTCCGAAGCTGGAGCCTGTGGCTGTAGTATTGTAGGTAATACAATGGAACTGGCCGTCGAAGGTGCCGGCATACTTGTGATTGCCTGTATCTCCGATTTTTACGAAGTCGGCATAGTCAATATTTTCTTTCAACACCGCATTGAGATCGGTGTTTCCAGCATTGACCGCCGTAGCAAAATTCACCAAATCTTCCGCTGTGGAGATTTGAACAACGCCGTCCTCGATGACCAGGTTATCCAGTCCTTGAGCCTGGGACGTCAGTATCAAGCTGAGAAACGACGCAAAGAAAAGGGTAGTTTTCTTCATGCTGTTAGGAATTTGTCTGTAATTTGGTTTATTATTGTTGTTAATTTGAACGTGGATAATGCATAATTGTACAATATCGTTTGCAAAATTATACTTTTTTTGTTAATTGGCAAGGTTTCTTGTAAAATTTTTGCAGAAAAAGGCAGACTTGAAAAACAAGCCTGCCTTTTTCTATAATTCTTAAAAGCCTGACGCCTACTCCTTCTCTCTGGGGAAAGCTGAAATACGAAGTCGGGCCGCTCCCATAGGAACAAGGATAATGGGTGTTGTTTCGGCAGCACGGGGTGCAAACTTGGTAGGAAGCAAGTCGGTCATGCCCGTTGAGTCGAAGCCCCACGAGGGTATCTGCCTTCCGATAGCCGTAAACTCAAGAGGTACGTTCTCAAGCGTGAAAGGCTGTTCATTCTCGGGATAGGGCTTACGTATAACGCTGAAGTTCACAGGCAGGTTCTGTTCATCTACCACCAAACCGTAATTCCAGTCACTCTTGGCACGTAAGACATAGCAAGGCCAGAGTGAGGCATCCACACCTGCCTGCCAATGAGAATCGTCCTGAACAAATTCCTTGTCACGGCTATCATGAGCCTCGAACTCCTCGTCAATTTTCAATGAGAGAGTTAACGGGCCATAATCAACGCTGACACTGGATTTATTTTGCTGCCACACAGTAGAACGAAGGGTCATGGGCAAACGAAGCGCAACGGTATCACCCTCTTTCCATTGACGTGAGATACGAATATAGCGACCTGCAGCATCTCCTTCTGTTGGCTGACTCTCGCCGTTAATGTTTACCTCGGCGCCTTTAGCCCAGGCGGGAATACGCAGGTAAAGAGGGAATTCTACTTCATGCTCGGGGTGAAGAATTAGGGTGATAGTCTCGTCGAACGGATAATGGGTATTCTCCTCCATCTTCAGTGAAACGCCGTCAGCTACCATTGCCGTTGTCTCGTTGGCAGCATAGAGCATGGTGGCAAGTCCATTGTCGGCTGTTGCCATTACCAGGTGTTCAGAGAAATAGGGCCAGCCCATACCGTGATTATGCTGGCAGCAACGGGAACTGAAGGGACTCATAGAGAGCATTCCGCGCAGACTGTTATCGATACTGGGCGCATGATTCTTCTCGTCGCTGATTGCCATATTGGCAGAAGTGATGTAACGCAAGGCCCGCATATCGGGAGTGAGGGCTGCAGGGAATGAATTGAAAGCGACATTTTCGCAGTGATCGGCCCAGAAAACATCACCTGTGATACCCATTAGGATTTCATCGCTTGCCATCTGCTCCACCAAGGCACAAGTTTCTGCACCGTTTCGGGGGTCATAGTAACCAGCACGGGCATTCTCGTCAGCTGCATACATACCACCGGGCATCTGTCCGTAACGACGACGCATCTCATTGTGAGCATTGTAGGTTGCTTGCAACATCTCCTTGTCGCCCGTATATATATAATAGGTAGCAGGCTCGCGGAAGCCCTGAGCTACATTTACACCGTGATAATTAGGAAGGTCGCCCTTCATGGTCCAGTCGGATGTGGCACGGTGTAACTTATCGATAAGCGGAAGAATGCTTTGGTCGCCATTCCTGTTGTAGAGCCAGAGCACACTCCATAGGTTGTCGCCACCGCGCTTTTCCTGCCAAAGGCCCTTCAGGAATATGTCATCCTTGATAGTCATTTCCCACTTGAAATAGCGGTTCATAGCCGTCAGCACACGTTGGGTATTGGTGGCCTCGTAATAGGTCTGCAAGGCCCACAGCATCGGCATCTTGGCCCAGATATCAGGACTGTTCCCATCATATCCATCAGGACCAAGTCGTCCGTTGGAGGCTTGGTTGTTCAGGACAGCACGAATCCACACCTCTACCTCTTTCTTCATAGCTCCATCGTCCAGGATATAAGCCAGGCTGCAGTAGCCTCTTAACCAATAGGGTACTTCTTCCCATCCGTGATCGCCTTGGTTAGAGAGCCACTGGTTGTTGTTCTTATCAAGCCAGGCACTTACGGTGCCCAATTGTCCGTTTAGTCCGTCGCGTTGTAACTCCAGGTATTTCCTGAGCCATCCCTTTGGCTGTACCTTTCCAACGGGCAACTTCAGCAGTGGAACCTGCTGCAGGGGTGCACGGAAGTTGGTGTAGTTGGTATTGGTTGATTCACGGTTGGGGGTATCAACAATGGTAATGGTTTCATCTGCCCTGATGCCGGCAAAAGGAATCGTTAGCAGAAGAGTTAATAATGTTGTCTGGATTTTATTCATAGGTTAAAAACGGTATCAATTATTCTTGAAAATCTTTTTCCCTTTAGTGACGATAATGCCCCGATAACCGGTAGGATGAGATATCCGTTGGCCTATCAGGTTATAGGTTTCTGTATCATCTTCCAAGTCTGAGTCCTGCGCTGAGATGCCGTCGTGCATGGGGTTGTACCTGACACTCAGGCCGTAGTCGATGTGTCCGCCACCAGCTCCTTGCTGCAACGAGACGCACAACACATTGTCACCTTCGACGAAGTATTTCTTTCGGGTGCTGTTAAAAGGGAGGGTGGCATAGTTGTTGTCGTTCCAACCCGTGGCAGAAACAATTTGTTTCCCGTTCAGCCAGAACTTCGGGTTCTCGTCGTAGCTATATGTTAATGTTACAGCACCGATCTGTATCTTTGCCAAATCCTCTTCCGTTAGCGTGAAGTGACGACGAATGAGGATGGGGTGAACAGTACTCTGCCATTGGGTAACGAGGAACTTGTTTCCGTCAATGCTAAAAGGACCAACGCCTTCGCGCCAATAGCTCTCATCCTCATCAAGGGAGTACCACTTGGCTTTTTCTGCCAGGGTAATATCTGAATTATAGTTCAGTTCGTAAAAGAGGCAAGGCCAAGAGCCGTCTCCGCTATCTACGGTATCCAAGATGTATTCAGTAACCTGCTCGGCAGGTTTTGCTGTGGTACCAGCAAGTAAGAGGAGTGCCAATAGTTTATGTTTTAAAGACATTTAGGGGGGGATGTTAAGGGAGTAAAATGTTTTGCCCATTTTACTCCCAATTTTCAATTTTGATGTTACGCATCGAGCCTGCTCACGCTCGGCAAAATTCAAACAGGTTTGGTTTTGCTCTCACTCAATCGCATCCTTCAATTCTCAATTTCTCTTCTTCCCCTTGGCAGGAGCCTCAGGAGCGGGATTTACCTTATCCATGAGAACACGGAACCAATAGCCGCCGATTACGGAGCGGGCCTTGAAGCCTGTCATACGACCCGTCTTGGTGTCACTCCAGTCAGAGATAGGAACACGGCTCTCGGTCTCGTTAATATACTTGTAAACAGGGCTGACGAACTTCTTGAAGGTTTCTGTATCGGGAGCCATAGCAGCGGTCCACATAATCCAGTCGCTCTTGGTATAGTCTTTGCGACAGTCGAGAGGCAGACCGTACTTGTTCTGCTTGGTCAGGTAGTATTTGATTTCTGTCTGCATGGCATCGTTGGGGATGACACCTGTATTCCATAGTTTGTCCCATACCATATTATATTTCTGGCTCCATGTATCCTTTCCGGCTCCGTATGCCAACTCGTAATGGTCGCCCACCTTGGTTTCCTTCTCCCAGGCGGCAGCCATCTCCTTAGCCTTGGCATTGTACTTCTGGTAAACATCCTCCTGTCCTCTCATCTTGGCCATCTCGGCATAACCGGCAATACCCATGATGGCCTTCAGTGCCAAGTTACAGTTGCCTGCCCAATGGCCGGCGAAGTCATCGGTACAAAGCTGATTGGCGGGATGCAGGCCGTTCTCTACCAGGTAGTCAACCCAGATGGTCATCATATCCCAATAAGGCTCTACGTAAGCCGTGTTACCGTCGAGTTTGCAGATTTCGGCAGCCAAGGTAAGCATGTTACCAGACTCCTCGAGGGGCATATCGCCACCATATACCTGCTTGTTGGCCAAGGGGTACTGACCCAGGTCGTGAGCAGCGAAGGGCTTGGTCCAACGGCCGCTCTTGCTATAGTCGAAGATAGAGGTCATCATAGCCTTCTGCAGGTTGGGATTATAGCAGAGTACCAAGGGAGCCTCAGGATAAGTAAGGTCGACGGTGTTCACGCAACCATTAGAGTTATTCTCCTTAGAGAACCACAGCAGGTTACCATCCTTATCTTGGAAGAGCTTGTGAGCAGCCATCACATGACGGTAAGAACCGGAGAGAATCTCGGCATACTCCTTGCCGCCTGACTTGAAGCCATCATCATAAATCATCTTATCGAAAGCACGGCAGCGCTGCATGATGCTGGCATAACCGTTCTGCATATTCTTGAAGGCATCAAAGATGGTCACACTGCCACCATGAGCCCAGTAGCCCTTATAACGGTTGTAGAAGTACTCGATGTCCTCGATTTCATCATAACCCATCATCATGAAGCTGCTGGCAGTCTCTACAGAACCAAAGTCGTGGGTATAAGCCAAAACAGGCATGTCGGCAGGCTTGCGGGCAATGATGCCACGGTTCCACTGACCAAAGCCACCGCGCTGACCCATCTGAGGACGCTGGCCACCCTGACCACGCTGACCCTGACGGAAGGTTCGGCCTGTCTCCACAAAGTTGTTCTGAATCTCTGAAGCATCACCCATCATCACACGCCCGTTGATGGCAGGAATGTAGAAGTAACCCCAGTCGATGCATATACCGTCGCCCGACTTGGCCAGAATGGGCTGCTCAATGGTGCCGGTACGTACATACTGCACACCCTTCTCGTTGCCCATCGTTGTAATGGTGGGTTGTGTATCCTTGTTCACAGCCTGCAAAGGATTAGCGCTGATGTACATCTGTACATCGTGCTTGCGTCCATCGGTAGCACGAACTTGGTAAGAGATGTAGTTGACGGGCATAGAAATCAGGTCGTAATCGTCAATCAGCATAGGAGCGGTGAAGACAACGTCCAGTTCAACAGGACCGCAGGCAAAGGTATAATAGGTATTGGTTGCCAATACATCTACACTCTTCTGCTCAGCCACCTGAATGTTGGCACCCTTGGGCTTGATGTTCTTAAACAGACCGAAGTCAACGTATGCACCGCCTGTGGTATTGTGGCAGTGGGCAGAGATGATGTTCTTGCCGGCATGAAGAAGGTTCTTCAGGTCACTCTCGAGATGCAGCACAACGCCGTTCACCCAGGTCTCGCCTGTGTCGGCCACCTTGGTGCCATTGATGTAGAGTTCAAACACATCATCGTGCGAATACTTCACATACAGGTCTTCCTGCAGCTGCTGGGCTGTCAGTTCCACCTCTCTGCGGATATAGATATCCGAACCCTGACGGCCAAAGCGACGGTTGCTGATGTTCTCGCCTTCTGTTCCCCAGGCAGCCTTCTCAGTACTCCAATTGGTATCGTTGAAGTTCTCCTTCTGCCAACCATCGGCAGGCTTCTGATAGGAAACCTTCCCTTCCCAGCGCTCTTCGTCAGACATGGGAGCAATGGAGGAGAGAATATAATTCTGCTGGTCACCCATGAAGCGGTAAGCTGTTCCGTCAACACGCAGAAGACCCAGGATGGGCTTCTCGTCGTTGGTCCAGTGACGGGTCGTTCCATCGGTCAACTTATCATAGGGTGACCAGATAGAGAAGTAGGGGTCATTTACTACCAAGGGCACAGAGGGCAGACGCAAGTCTGTGCTGGCATAGGGCTTAAAAAACTCTGCTGTCTGTGCGCAAGCAATTGTTGCAACAAACAAGAATGCGGATAAGATTTTCTTTCTCATTGGGGTGTTATTTAATTTATAATTCAAAATTCAAAATTCAAAGTTTAAAATTACTCCCTCCATTCTGGCGAGAGGGGCTTTATCTCATCGGTGGGAAGGCCGAGATGCGGAGCCTGGCAGCTCCCATAGGGATGAGTGTTATTTCTTCCACCTTGCCGCGACGGGCTCGGGCGTCAGGGAGAATCTGACAGAGGCCGGTAGCATCCTGTCCCCAACCCTCGACACGGGCACCGCGAGCCTTGATGCGGAGAGGTGCATTCTCGTGGCTGAAGGGATAGTTGTTCTCGGGCCAAGGGCGCTTCTCTACTTTCATGCTGTGCAGGTTCTCCACCAAGGCATAATTCCAAGGACTGTCGGCATAAATCTCAAAGGTCGGCCATTTGCTGGCATCGGCACCTTCCTGCCAATGCGAGTCGCCGATGGCAGTCTCACGGCTGTCCTTCTTCTCGTAGCGCTCCTTAATCAGAAGGCTCATGGTGATAGGACCGTAGTTGATGCTCACGCTATTCTTGTTCAGCGCCCATACACGCTTGGTAAGGCGCATAGGCAGATAGAGTTTCACCTCGTCGCCGTTCTTCCACTCGTTCTGAATCTGCAGCAGGCCGCTGTGTACCTGACAGTCAATCGTCTTTCCGTTCACGGTAACATGGGCACCCTTTGTCCAGGTAGGAATACGTAGGTAGAGGGGGAAGCTTACAGTTTGGTTTTTCTTCAGTCCGCCGATGGTGAGAAGGATATCCTCGGAGAAGGGATAGTGTGTCTGCTCATCGATGGTTACGGTCTGACCGTCGGCGACTTTCAGTGTAGCTTTGCAATCGGCATAGATCAGGCAGGCTGCTCCGCCATCGGCACTTGCCAGCATCAGGTTCTGACTGTAATACGGCCAACCCATAGAATGGTTATGCTGACAGCAACGACTGCTGAAGGGGTTCATGCAGAAGAAAGGACCGCTGTTGTCCACACCCGGATTGTGGTTGTTCGAGTCGGCCTGCACCTGATTGGGGCAGGTGAGATAACGCAGGGCACGCATGTCTTCTGTCAGAGTAGCGGGGTAGCTGTTGAAAGCTACATCCTCCAGATTCTCCATCCACAAAAGGTCTCCTGTCTGCGCCATCAGGATCTCGTCCGAGAGCATCTGCTCCACAAAGCCGCAGGTTTCTGTTCCCTGACGGGGATCGATGTATCCGTGTCGGCAGTTCTCGTCGCTTCCGAACATACCTCCGGGAACCTGACCGTAGATACGGCGTATCAGACTGTAGTTATTATAGGTTGCGTGTAAGGCTGCAGGGTCTTTGCTAACCAGGAAGTATTCGGCGGGTTCGCGAAAGCACTCGGCAACATTCACATTGTGCCAGTTAGGCAGACTGCTCTCCTGCATCCAGTTGGCGGTACATTGGTGAATCTTATGACAGAGCTGCAGTAACCAGCTCTCGCCCGTACGGTTGTAGAGCCAGATTACGGACAGCAGGTTGTCGCCGCCTCGGCTGTTCTCCCAATAGTCACGCAAAAATTTCTCCTTGGGGTATTGCATTTGCCATTGGAAGTAACCCTTCATCACGCTGAGCACTCGCTCGTCTCCGCTATAGTCGTAATAATCTTGCAGAATCTGCAGGGCAAGCATGTTAGCCCAAAGTTCACGGCGTCCGTCCTTAGTCTCGTTTACCGGACCGAAGTATCCGTCGGGCTGAGCACTACGGATGATAGCCTCTACCCAGAATTTTGTTTCGTCCAGCATGGCCTTATCGCCTAAGATATATGCCAGGTTGCTATAACCGCGTAGCCAGTAGGGAACCTCCTCCCATCCGTGCGAGCCGCCATTCTCAAGCCAGGCATTACCCTTCTTATCTAGCCAATCGCTGATTTCGCCCAAATTACCGGAAAGGCCGTTCTTCTGGCGTTGCAGCAACTCACCCACCCAACCACGTGGAGTGATAGCATTAACGGGAAGTTTCAGGAACGGATTGGCAGGTAGCGGAGCCCGGTTGTTTACGTAGTTTGTTTGTGTAGGCCGAATGTCTTGGCCCCTAACCATTTTAGCTGTCTGCGCAGAGGCAGAAAGTGCAACAAAAAAGACAAGAAAAACAATCTTAAATTTCATTATCGGTTGGTTTTTAGGATATTTTCTGTGCGAAGGTACAAAAAAAAACCGTACTATGGAAATAAGCACGGGATTTTTTATCACATCGTTACTGTCAATTCCACTGGAGATGCCATACGGGGGTCCTGCATCTTTTGAAGGGTACGACGGAAAGTTTCTGAAGAGGGTTTAATACGGCCTTTGAAGAGCGTCTTCCCTTGATGTACAACCTTTATCTTTCTCTCGATCGAAAGTAACTCTGGGGAAAGACGAAGTGTAAGGCATGAGTAGTCACAGCGAAGGATATTGATAATATTATTCTTTATGGTAATCTCCACGCGCTTACCCCTTCCCATTTCGTTATGAGGAACACTCACCCAATAGAAATGCGGCTTTAGCACCGCTTCCTGTTGCCATACAAGATGCTTGGGCCAGGGATTACGGTGATACTTCGCCATCCAGGGTAAGGCGGCACGGTCTTCGCGGTCCATCCAATGGGCTTTGTCGGCCAGGATATGTGTCTCGTGAATATATCCCTCGGGATCTTGAGCCTGTAGAGAGTCCATCTCAGCCCCTCGGACTGCAGCCAGACGGTTGCGATCATAGGCTGCATCCTTGCCGCCCATCCAAATCATAAAGGGCAGATTGCGCAGATTGACCAGACTGACATCACCCGGATGTCCTGCCATCATAGACGAAGCAGCCCAATGGTCGGCCATACGAGGTGCCATACGCCAAACGCCGTCACCACCTGCGGAATAGCCAAGGATATAGACCTTGTCGGGATTTACATTGTAGTGAGTAATCATCGTGCGGATAATTTGCAGATACATGCTATCAATAGGTTCCTGGCACCACATATCCCAAGCATTCCAAGGTGCACGGGGTGCAACATAAACACCCTCTTCGGGACGGTAGAGGTACATCTGGTTACGCCACTGTCCGTCGTTTATCTCGGCAGGAACTCCACCGCCGCCATGGAGAGATATCCATAGGCTGCGTCCATCGGAAGGCTCTTCACCATAGACGGTCCAGAAAAGGGGCATGTTCAACTCGCCCTGATAGATGATGCTGTCCTGGGCAATCTGTTTTGTTGCATCGCGGACAGAGTCGCACCAATGTTGAATGATATCATCATACTGCTGAGCCGCACAACTTAATGATGCAGCAAGGAAAAAGGGAAGGATAATATTTCTCATCGGTTATTCTGGTAAAAAGCCGCACTCTGTTTGGGGGTACGGCTTTATCAGACTTTTCAATTATAATTATCAAATCTCAAATGCAGCAAAGTTGCCTCAATTCTCATTTACGAAATACCTTTCGTGCATTCTGAATAGTAACGCCCCTATAGGTTCTGGTAACGGGCTGACCGGACAGGTTATATGTGCCGGATTTGCGGCTCTCAGCCTTCACGTCTTTTATAGCGTTGGGGTCGTCTACACGTGGTGTGATGGTAACCATATAGTTCTCACCACCGTTGTTGTAATAGATGGTGTTACCTGCCTCATCCTTTGCGCAAATATAGAACACAAAGTTTAATGTTATGCCACCGGATGCGCCATCAACGTCAATGGGTTGTATAATTTCCACTCCTTCACCCAAATCAATCATCCAGACTCCATTGCCAACATTCACAAAGTCGATTGCGGCGTCATCGGACAGCACAACGGGTTCTCCTTCCATAAACATGCCAGCAACGAGTCCTACAGACTTCATGGTCTTGCCGGTTTCAACTGCCACTCTCTTAATCTTGAGGGATTTTACGTTCTCGTCAACAACCATATTCTGCCAGTCGGAAGCAGGAAGGCTCTGTGTGAGTTCTTGGCCATTCATGCTGAAGGTCAGTTTAACATCCTTGATGGCAACTTCATCTACAGCCTCCTCAAAGTTGGTGAGGTACAACTGGTTGGTAAGGGTCTCGTTCTTAAAATAAATACAACCCATACCAGTAAGAGTATACTTAGTACCCGTCTTCAGACCATTTTCTTCATCATCGATTTTAATGTTCCACTGATTGTAAACAGCTAACGTCTCGTCGCCCACTTTAAAGGTCAGGTTCTTGCCGTTAGCCTCCACGAACTCGGCATTCTCAATCCTCAAATACTCGTTCATATTGCTTTGGTTCAGCTCAGCCACCGTGATGGTCTTAGGCTCAACGGGGTTGTCGCTCGAAACTACCGAGAACTCCACTTCATCCTTATTTACGGCCAACTCCAGCAGACCATTGTAGGTCTTCAGGGTACCATAAACACCCGAATAATGGGGAGGAATACTTGGGGCCATGTCAAGAGCGACTTCGTCACCTTTCTTAAAGCCTAAACCACTACCATAAAGCAAGAGGCTACCATATTCATCCTTAATATAGGTATAAGAGCCGTTAGCATAGGTAACAATAGCGGTCTTGGGAGAAAATTGCTCGTCCACTTGCCAGTAAGAAGCCTGATAGCCCTTGTTCCATTCAGCTTCCTTGGCAGCCCAAGTATCGCCGCCTACTACGGGGAACTCCTCCAAGATTGATTGGATGTTCAGAAAGCCCTTGTAAACCTTCAGGGTGTAGCTCTTGCTGCTACCCTCGTACTTATCGTTGCCTTCGTACTTAGCGGTGATGGTCAGGTCGCCGCAGCTATGGTTGGGGATGTAAACTTTGCCGTCGCCTATGCTGGGTTCCTCTTCTCCCATTATCCAGTTATCACCCATCTTCAGGCTCCACTTAACCTCAGCACCTTCTACTGCTGTTTCACCTGCTGTAACGATGGTACCGGGCAGATTGGTCTCATCCCCATCCTTACCAGGAGTGAACCTTGTCAGATAGTCACCAGTAAGCCCGACGGAAGTAATGGTCTTGGTTTCGCCCTGAGCTTCTTCCCATACGACTATAATCTTATCAATGTAGATAGCGCCATTATGAGCCACCATTCCGACATACTTGTAGCTAATATCAGGAGTTAGCGTGAAAGACTCACCATTGGCAGCAATAGACCCAATCAGCTCACCCTTCTTGTTGGTGTCATACATATCAGGACCAACCTCGTAAGGCTCGTTCTTACCATAAATATCAATAGCACGGTCTGTTGTCTGCTCGTTAAAAGTAATGGTAACGGACTTTAGCTTGCCGCCCGACTTTGTGGTTACAATACCAGCATCACTCTTGTTGGAACGCAACTGGATGTACTTTCCAGTACCAGAAGAAGCAATTCCCGCATAAACGGCAGAAGAATTAAAGGTAATGTCTGCGAATGGAGCATAGCTTGAGTTGGAACCACCCAGTCCTAATCCTTCCCATGTCAGTTCATCGGTTTTGTCGTCGGCAAAAGTTGTACTGCCTACAAAGCCCATGAGGGCAACGAATAAAAAATGTAAAATCTTGTTCATATATGTTGTTGTTTAAGTTATTTCGATTGCAAAGGTATAAAAAACTATTGAACATTGAATGTTGAAGGTTGAACATTTTTGACTTTTTAATCAAAAAGCACTTTTTTCATCTCACGAGCTGCGCGTTTGGCTGCTCCCGGCTCGCCCAAACGCTGTGCCATCAACTCGTAACCTGCCAGTTGTTTCTCGCGGGCTTCTCCGCCGGGAAGAATAGACAGGAGATGCTTGCGCGTGTTTTTCACCGTCATTTCGTGTGCCACCAATTCAGGAACCACCTCTTTGTCTGCCACCAGATTCACCAGCGAGATATAGGGAATCTTTAGCATGAACCTACGGACCAGGGAAGCAAAACGCCCTGTTTTCATATAGTAGCAAACTACCTGGGGAACACGGAAGAGAGCTGTTTCTAAAGTGGCGGTTCCGCTTGTCACAAGGGCTGCCGTTGCATAATGGAGAATAGGATAGGTCTGGTTATGCAAGACCTTAACATTGGTACCTTTCAGGAACAGGGCATAGTAGTCGTCGCTGATGCCGGGTGCTGCAGCCAGAACCATCTGGTAGTTATTGCCAACGGATGCAGCAGCCTCTATCATACGGGGCAGATTGTCTCGAATCTCCTGCTTGCGGCTGCCTGCCAAAAGGGCGATGACGGGTCGCTGGTCCAGGCCGGCTTCACGCCTGAATCCTTCCGCATCTTCGGGACTGGCCTTTAGGAAAGCATCCACCTCGTCCACCGTGGGATTGCCCACATAATGAATAGGGTAGTGGTGTTTCTTTTCGTAGAAATCCACCTCGAAGGGGAGTATGCTGAATAGTTCGTTCACATTACGGCGGATGTCCTTGATGCGCCCTTCCTTCCAAGCCCATATTTTGGGCGATATGTAATAAAAGACGGGAATATGCGTGTTGTCATGCACGAAACGGGCAATCTTCAGGTTGAAGCCGGGATAGTCCACCAATATTACCACATCAGGTTTCCAGGCAACGATGTCTTCCTTGCAGCGCTTCATACCTTTTAGAATAGTGCGCAGATGAAAAGCCACATCAAAGAACCCCATGTAAGCAAGGTCTTTGTAATGGCTGACCAAAGTGCCGCCCTGTGTCTGCATCTGGTCGCCTCCGAAGAAACGGAATTCGGCCTGTGCATCTTCTTCCTTTAAGGCCGCCATCAGATGACTGGCATGAAGGTCGCCGCTGGCCTCTCCAGCTATGAGGTAGTACTTCATTCCTGTAAGGATTTCAGCGTTTCAAGAGAAGGGTAATATGTCATGTCAAGCGTCAAGGGGGTGATGGCTGCTAAACCGTGGTCCAAAGCCCAATAGTCGGTATCCTCCGCTTCTGGCTCCAAATTAGTAAAACTTCCCGTAAGTTTATATGCTCCAGACACATCAGTCTCTTTCCACTCCGACTGCCAGATGCCTTTGGCCATTCTGCACACAGACACTCCTTTCAGGATGGGAACTTCAGGAAAATTTACGTTGAGGCAAACTTCTTGTGGAAGTCCGTTTTTCAGAACATAAGCAGCAACCTCTCCTACGACATCAAGGTAAGGAAGGAAATCGCATTCCTGTTTACGGGTGCGCAGACTGTAACCAATAGAAGGGATTCCTTTCATGCAACCTTCCAGAACGGCTCCCAATGTTCCGCTATAGTGCAAGCTGATGCTGGCATTGTCTCCGTGATTAATGCCGGACACAATCAGGTCGGGTCTATGCGGAACAACTTTCTCGTACGCCAGTTTCACGCAGTCAACGGGAGTTCCGGTACAGGAATAAGCCAACAGATTCTCCTCCTCTTTTTCCAACTTCAGCTTCACAGGTATAATAGGGGTGATGGAACAGGCTGATCCGGAACGTGCACCATTTGGTGCAACGACAACAACCTGCCCCAGTTTCTGCATGCATTTGGTAAGAACAGAAATACCTTGTGCGCTCAATCCGTCGTCATTTGTTATTAATATCAAGGGCTGTTTTTGCATATCTTCAGTTCATTTGCTATGCAAAAGTAATAAAAATGTGACAATTCTGCCCCATATTCCAAAAGAAAATCATATCTTCGCACTTAATTTAGGAACGAAAACAGAAACAAATGAGCAAAATCATTGCTATAGCAAACCAGAAAGGCGGTGTGGGAAAAACCACAACCAGTATGAACTTGGCTGCTTCCTTGGCTGCCTTGGAGAAGAAAGTTTTGCTAATTGACGCAGATCCTCAGGCCAATGCCTCCAGCGGATTAGGCGTTGATGTAAACAAAATAGACGGATCAATCTATAATGCACTATTGGGCGAGATGGATATCAAGGAGGTTATCTATACCACAGACATCAATGGACTGGATATCATTCCATCGCACATCAACCTGGTGGGAGCAGAAATAGAATTGCTGAATGTCAAGCATCAAGAGCAGGTGATGAAAAAGCTGTTGGCTCCCATCGCCGATGAGTATGACTACCTGCTTATCGACTGCAGTCCCAGTTTGGGCCTTATCACCGTTAATGCCCTGACTGCCGCCCATAGCGTTATTATCCCTGTTCAGTGCGAGTATTTTGCACTGGAAGGTATCAGTAAACTGCTGAACACCATAAAGATTGTCAAGTCGAGAATGAATCCCGCCCTCGAGATAGAAGGTTTTCTGCTGACGATGTACGACAGCCGTCTGCGCTTGGCCAACCAAATATACGAGGAGGTAAAACGCCATTTCCGCGAACTGGTTTTCAAGACCGTTATTCCGCGTAACGTAAAACTGAGTGAGGCCCCCAGTCATGGTATGCCCGCCATTCTATATGATGCCGATGCTGTAGGTGCAAAGGTTCACCTGAAGCTGGCCGAAGAGATTATTGAGAAGAACAAATAAAACCATCATTTCATGGCAATACGTAAGAAATATCAGGGTCAGGCCTTGGGAAGAGGCCTTGACGCTTTGTTGAATACAGAGGATGTACAGACGGCAGGGTCATCTAATATCTGTGAGGTGAGCGTCGAGAAGATTCATCCCAACCCCAATCAGCCCAGACGAGATTTTGATGATGACAGCCTGCAGGAACTGGCTAACAGCATTCGGCAAATAGGTATTATTCAGCCCATCACCCTGCGTGATATGGGTGATGACACCTATACCATCATTGCCGGTGAAAGACGTTGGAGGGCCGGTCAGCGTGCAGGACTTACCCATATTCCCGCCTACATCAGGACCGTAGACGACGAGAACATGATGGAAATGGCGTTGGTGGAGAATATCCAACGTCAGGACTTGACGGCACTGGAAATAGCATTAGCTTACCAACATCTAATTGAACAGTACAATCTGACGCAGGAACAACTGAGCGACAAGGTTGGCAAGAACCGTGCTACCGTAGCCAATTACCTGCGTCTGCTGAAGTTGCCTGCTCCAATCCAGATGGCGCTCAAGAACAAGACGATAGACATGGGACATGCCCGTGCTCTTCTGGCTTTGAACGACCCCAAAGCCCAGTTGGAGGTGTTCAATGAGTTCAAGAGGGATAAAATCAGCGTTCGAAAGATAGAGGAAATGGTGAAGGAGTTGAGTCTGGGTGGAAGCGTGAAGAGTAAAGAAGGAAAGCGTATCCGTCAGAAAGGCTCCAATCTGAGCAGCGAGTATGGTGCCCTGCGTACCAGCCTGAGCAGATTCTTCCAGACTAAGGTCCAGCTTACCTGTGCAGAGACAGGAAAGGGAAAGATTACCATCCCCTTCGCCAACGAAGAAGAGTTGGAACGTATCATTGCTATTATAGATAAACTGAGAAGTTGAGCATACAGGAACGACCATACGGCATAAGAATACTCCTGCTTTGCCTCGCAGCATGGTGTGGCGGAACAACTGTCCTTTGGGCGCAAGAGCGGGAGGTAGCTCTCCCTGACTCTGCCGACCATCTGGTATTGGCAGATTCAGCACGTATAGTATCTGTTTCCGACAGCCTGCTTCAGGCATCCATGGCATCTTCCCTGAACCAGGAACACTTTGTTCCAGACCCTATCCGTGCCATGTGGCTGGGACTGGTCTTTCCGGGAGGCGGACAAATCTATAACCGCAAATACTGGAAGCTCCCCATCATATACGGAGGTTTTCTGGGATGTGTCTATGCGCTGACATGGAATACTCAGATGCTTCACGACTATTCGCAGGCGTACCTCGACATTATGGACTCAGACCCTAACACCAAGAGCTACGAGAAGATGCTGCCCATAGGCTACGATATCTCGGGAAGGGAGGAGCGCTTCAAGAACATATTCAAGAACAAGAAGAATTTCTTCAGAAGGAATCGCGACCTTAGTATCTTTGCCTTTGCCGGCGTCTATCTGTTGGCTGTAATAGATGCTTACGTAGATGCCGAACTGTCGACATTTGATATCAGCGATGACCTCAGTCTGCATCTGGAACCGACCATCATACAGACGACATCTGCCAAGACATTAGGGCGCGAAGTAGTTCCAGGAGTAAAATTCACGCTATCCTATTAGCTTAATTAAACAAGATTATGAAGAGTAGATTTTATATATTCGGTTGTGTATTTCTGATGGTTTTCGCCGCTCATGCACAGGAATACACAGATACTAACGATACGGACGAATCTTTGTTGCCTGAAGGTTTGCAAATGTACGAGTTGGACAGTCTCCTGAATGACTGGATGACGAGGAACTATCTGACCAATGTCGAGAACTGCCTGTCAACAGGAGTGAATCCCGAGTTTGACGAGGAGACTTACATTCAGCGACTCAGTCGCCTTCCCAATGTGATAGAAATGCCATACAACGAAATTGTTCGTAAGTACATTGACCGATACTGCGAGCGTCTGCGCCCCTCGGTAAGCATCATGTTAGGATCCTGCAACTTCTATAACCCAATCTTTGAAGAAGCACTCGAGAGTTATCAGGTTCCTTTGGAACTACGTAATCTTCCCATCATAGAGAGTGCCCTTCAGCCCAATGCCCGCAGTCGTGCAGGAGCTGTGGGGCTCTGGCAGTTTATGATAGGAACGGCCAAGAAGTATGGTCTGGAGGTTACCAGTCTGATAGACGAACGCAAGGACCCCATCAAGGCCAGTTATGCTGCGGCACATTATCTGAAAGACCTTTACGATATCTTTGGTGACTGGTCGTTGGCCATAGCTGCTTACAACTGCGGACCGGGCAACGTAAGCAAAGCTATCCGACGCTCTGGAGGAAAGAAGGACTTCTGGGGTGTTTACCAGTATCTGCCAGCTGAGACCAGGGGCTATGTGCCTGCCTTCATAGCTGCCAACTATGTGATGAATTATTACTGCGACCACAATATCTGTCCCGTTGGTACATCATTGCCACAGGCAACAGACACTCTTCGACTGAAGAAGAATGTAAGAATGGAACAAATTGCCGCTACATGCGACATAAGCATAGACGAACTTCGCGCCCTAAATCCGCAATACCGCACAACACTTATCCCTGGGGATTCGCACGACTGTATTCTGCGTATGCCTTCCGATAAGATTAATGTGTTTATTGATGCAGGAGATTCTATTTATGTTATGCCTGCCAATACCTCAGTTAGAGAGGTCGTCTTTGATGACGATGATAACAGGTCCCGTAAATCACGTAACAAGAGGGGCGGTCGTGGCAGAGCTTCGTCGGGCCTCATTACCGTAAAACAAGGCGACACCTTAGGAGCTATCGCCAAGCGTAACCACACTACCGTTAGAGCCTTACAGCGTGCCAACGGTCTTTCGGGAACGAATATCAAGGCTGGTCAGAAGTTGAGATTGAACTAGGAGCGACATATATATAATGTAAAAAGGATTTGGATATGGAAGATTTGACCAACAAGGAATTGGAAGACGAGAGGATGGTAAGCGAGGCTTATCAGCATCTTGTTCAGACGTATCTTAATTCCAAGCATCGTAAGCATGTCGAGATAATCGATAAGGCTTACAATTTTGCCAAAGAGGCGCACAAGGGTGTCCGTCGTCTTTCTGGCGAACCTTACATTATGCACCCCATTGCCGTTGCTCAGATCGCCTGCGAGGAAATAGGACTTGGTAGCACCAGTATTTGTGCAGCCCTCCTACATGATGTGGTTGAAGATACCGACTACACCACAGAGGATATTGCCAATATCTTTGGCGAGAAGATTGCCCAGATCGTGGACGGATTGACCAAGATTTCTGGTGGTATCTTCGGTGATAAAGCGTCGGCTCAGGCAGAGTCTTTCAAGAAATTGCTGCTTACCATGAGTGACGATGTTCGCGTAATCCTTATTAAGATCTCCGACCGACTGCACAATATGCGAACATTAGGAAGCCAGTTACCCAACAAGCAGTACAAGATTGCCGGCGAGACACTTTATATATATGCTCCTTTAGCCAATAGGCTTGGCCTTAATAAGGTAAAGGAGGAACTGGAGGACCTGAGTTTCAGCTATGAACACCCCGAGGAATATCGTGCCCTCAAAGCAAAGTTGGCCGGCATGAAGGAACACCTTACCTCCATTTTCGACCAGTTTACTGCTCCTCTTAGGGAGGAATTCGACAAAGCTGGCATCAAGTACGAGATAAAGGCCCGTATCAAAGCCCCCTATAGTATCTGGAGCAAGATGCAGAACAAGCACGTCACCTTTGAGGAAATATACGATATTCTGGCCGTCCGTATTATCTTTGATTGTGACGACATCAGCAAAGAGATAGCAGAATGTTTCCAAATCTATGCTATCTGCAGTAGTATCTATAAGCCACACCCAGAACGTATGCGCGACTGGTTGTCGCACCCCAAAGCTAATGGCTACCAGGCACTTCATACAACCCTCATGGGTAAAAACGGAAAATGGGTAGAGGTGCAAATTCGCAGCCGTCGAATGGATGATAAGGCCGAACAGGGTTTTGCCGCTCATTGGAAATATAAGGAGGGAAGCAAGACAAGCGAGGACAGCGAGAACGAACTGGACAAATGGCTGCTCACCATCAAGGAAATCCTTGACGATCCCCAGCCCAATGCCATTGATTTCCTTGACACCATCAAACTGAATCTCTTTGCCAGCGAAATATTCGTTGTTACTCCCAAGGGTGAGTTCAAGACGATGCCTGCTAACTGCACGGTACTTGACTTTGCTTTTAACATACATACTTTCCTGGGTACGCATTGTATAGGCGCTAAGGTCAATCATCATCTGGTGCCTATCAGTCATGTTCTGCAAAGCGGTGACCAAGTGGAGATTCTTACTTCCAAGAGCCAGAAAGTGGAACGCGAATGGATGCAGTTTGCTACCACCGCCAAAGCAAAGGGGAAAATTCAGGCTTTGTTGCGTCGCGAGGACAGAGAGAGAATGAAGGAGGGCGAGGAACTCTTGAATGCCTTCTTCCAGAAGATAGAGAAAGAACCCAACAGTATCAATATAGACAAGCTCTGCCGTCTGCACAACCTGCAGTCAAGAGAAGAACTCCTGATTGCTATAGGCGAAAAACGTATCAACCTAGGTGATAATGATGAGGCTACAGTCCTGGACAAGACACCAAGCAAGAAGGGGTGGGGACGTTACATACCGTTCTTTAAAAAGCATGATAATAATAAGGGCGTAGTTAATCCTGAGATTAATGTCGCTCCGCTGAAGATAGATAAGAAGCAGCCTTTGATACTGAACGAGGAGACAATGAGTCGCTACGCTATCTGTCAGACGTGTCATCCTATTCCAGGTGATGATGTTCTGGGCTATTTCGATGGGGTAAGCAGTATTACTATCCATAAACGCCAATGCGAAATAGCTTCCAAGCTAAAGGCCAGCGACGGTAACCACATCCTTGCTGCCAAATGGGATACGCACAAACAGATTTCCTTCCCTGCCACACTTCATATAGATGGTATAGACCATATCGGTGTGCTTCACCAGATAACGGGAGTGCTATCTCAGCAGTTGAATGTGAATATCCACAATCTGGTTATCAGCTCGACAGACGGTATCTTCAAAGCTGAGATTCAACTGGGCGTCCATGATGTCAACGACATCCGGTCTATCTGTAAGAATCTAAAGAAAATAAAGGAAATAAAGGATGTTAAACGCTTCTGATTACAAATTCTTCAGTTCATTGCTGATTTCAATCAGTTCCTCACGTACTGATTGCAGGTAACCCAATACCTCGGCTGTGTTATTGGCGCCCTCATGATTCTTGGCCAGCACTTGTTTGGCGGCATCTATCTTCATGCCCCGAACTTTTAGCAAGTTATAAACAAGTTGAATTTCGGCAATATCCTCTGCCGTGTACTTTCTTACTCCACGACCTTCAGTCTTCTTAGGTTTAATGTTGGGGAACACTTTTTCCCAATAGCGCAAAAGAGACTCGGCTACATCGAATTTTGCAGCAACCTCGCTAATAGAATAAAACTTCTTCAGCTCTTTATTCGGATTATAAGGCATAATTGTAGATATTACTTCCTTTTGTAATCAAATTCTTTGCAAAAATAGGTAAAATAAATTACCTTTGCAAGATTTTTGGTGAATTACTCATGTAAAAAAAACAAATAATCACATAGTTAATTGTAAATTGTAAATAGACAAATCGTAAATAACATGATGACAGCTAACGAAATTAGAGACTCGTTCAAGAAGTTCTTTGAGTCAAAAGGACATCAGATTGTTCCTTCTGCTCCTATGGTTGTTAAGGACGACCCAACACTGATGTTTACCAATGCTGGCATGAACCAGTGGAAAGACATCATTTTGGGGACTCGTGACCCCGAGCCACGCCGTCGTGCCGATAGCCAGAAGTGTCTGCGCGTAAGTGGTAAGCACAACGACTTGGAGGAAGTAGGTCACGATACCTATCACCACACCATGTTCGAGATGTTGGGCAACTGGTCTTTTGGTGACTACTTCAAGGAAGGTGCCATCGATATGGCTTGGGAATACCTTGTTGATGTGCTCAAACTTGATCCAAAGGATCTTTATGTAACTGTCTTTGAGGGCTCTCCCGAGGAAAACCTTGTTCGCGATGACGAGGCTGCAGGTTACTGGCTGAAGCATGTTCCTGCTGATCATATCATCAACGGAAACAAACACGATAACTTCTGGGAAATGGGCGATACGGGTCCATGCGGTCCCTGTTCCGAGATTCACCTGGACAGCCGTACTCCTGAGGAGAAGGCCAAGGTCCCCGGTCGTGAGCTGGTAAACAAGGATGACCCACAAGTTATCGAAATCTGGAATATTGTATTCATGCAGTACGAGCGCAAGGCTGACGGACACCTGGAGCCTTTGAGCATGAATGTTATTGATACCGGTATGGGTTTCGAGCGTCTTGTTCGTGCTATTCAGGGCAAGCACTCCAACTACGATACCGATGTCTTCCAGCCCATCATTAAAGCTATCGGAGACCTCAGCGGCTACAAATATGGCGATAAGGAAGAGACCGATGTTGCCATGCGTGTAATTGCCGACCACCTGCGTACCATTGCCTTCAGTATTGCAGACGGACAGTTGCCAGGCAATGCAAAGGCCGGTTATGTTATCCGCCGAATCTTGCGTCGTGCCGTTCGTTATGCCTATACATTCCTGGGGCAGAAAGAAGCCTTTATGTACCGTCTGCTTCCCGTTCTCATTCGAGAGATGGGAACTACCTACCCCGAGTTGGAAGCTCAGCGCGAGCTGATTGCCAAGGTAATGAAGGAAGAGGAGGACAGCTTCCTGCGCACCTTGGAGACAGGTATAAAACTGCTTGACGGCGTAATGAAGGAAACCAAGGCAGCCGGTAAGACTGAGATTGCAGGCGAGAAGGCCTTTACGCTTTTCGATACCTATGGATTCCCCCTCGATCTTACTGAACTTATCTGTCGCGAGAACGGCCTTACCGTTGACGAGGCTGGTTTCAATGTGGAGATGGAGAAGCAGAAGGCTCGTGCCCGTAATGCCGCCCAGGTGGAGATGGGTGACTGGCACATCGTCTCTGAAAGCCAAAGCGAGAACGGAGATATTTCTACCTTCGTCGGTTATGACTACACAGAATACAGCTGCCATATCGTAAAATACCGCGAGGTTAAGCAGAAGAAAGGTGTTGTTTACGAGGCTATCCTCGACCAGACTCCCTTCTATGGCGAGATGGGTGGTGAGGTCGGTGATACAGGCGTGCTGGTTAACGAGACCGAAACCATCAAGGTATTAGACACCAAGAAAGAAAACGGCGTTAGCATACATATTTTAGAGCGCATCCCAACCAATCCTGAAGCTGAGTTCATGGCTTGCGTCGATGTTGACCGTCGTCGTGCCATCGAGGCCAACCACTCTTGTACTCACCTGTTGGATGAGGCGCTGAAGGAAGTGCTGGGCAATCATGTTGAGCAGAAGGGCTCATTGGTAACTCCCGACTATCTGCGTTTCGACTTCTCTCACTTCGAGAAGGTGACACCAGAGCAGATTCGTGAAGTTGAGCACTTGGTTAATGAGCGTATCCGTCAGAACCTGCCCCTGCAGGAATATCGTGATACCCCCATCGAGGAAGCTAAGAAGCTGGGTGCTATTGCCCTCTTTGGCGAAAAGTATGGCGACAAGGTACGCGTTGTTCAGTTCGGCTCCAGCGTGGAGTTCTGTGGCGGTTGTCATGCCAGCAGCACAGGATGTATCGGTATGGTTCGTATCATTTCCGAGAGTAGTATCGCTGCTGGTGTTCGTCGTATCGAGGCCATCACAGGAAAAGCTGTAGAGGAACTATTTGACAAACAGCAGGATACTCTAATGAGTCTTAAGGGCCTTTTCAATAATGCACCCGACTTGATGGCAACCATCCGTAAGGCTATCAGTGACAATGCTGACCTCCGTAAACAGGTGGAAGACATCATGCGCGAAAAGGCAGCTGAACTGAAGAAGGAAATGATTGCAAAGCAGAAAGTGGTGAATGGCATTACTGTACTGAAGGCATATACAACGCTCAATGCTGAGTTCGTCAAGGATATCGCCTTCCAACTCCGTGCTGAAGTTGAAAATAGCCTGATTATCATCGGTTCAGCCGCAGAAGGCAAACCTTTGCTTACAGCTGCTGCATCAGACAGCGTTGTAGCTGCTGGTGTGAACATCGGCAAGAACATCCGTGAAGCCGCCAAGCTCATCCAGGGTGGTGGCGGCGGTCAGCCCCACTTCGCTACTGCCGGCGGTAAGGATGTCAACGGCATTCACGCAGCTGTTGAAAAACTTGCAGAGTTGCTTTTAAATTAGACTTTAGACCTTAGACGAAAGACTTTAGTCGTTGAAATGAGGTTATAATAATAAAACGCTCTCCAATTCGGAGGGCGTTTTTTTTGCTAAAGTCTAAAGTCTAAAGTCTATCGTCTAACGTCTCTATCTGTTCCTTTGGCCAGTTGACCAGGAAGACTTTTTCGGTAGCTCGTGTCAGTGCAGTATAGAGCCAGCGGAAGTAATCAGGTGTGAGCATCTCCTCGGTAATATAACCTTGGTCGATATATACATGTTGCCATTGTCCGCCTTGCGCCTTATGACAGGTTACAGCGTAGGCATACTTTATTTGCAGGGCATTGTAGTAAGGGTCTTGGCGTAGGCGCTTCATCCGCTCACGCTTATCACGAATCTCAGGGTAGTCCTCCCACACGGCATTGAAGAGCTGCTCCTGCTGTTGGCGGGTAAGAGCGGGGGCCTCGCTTTGTAGTGTGTCTAACAGGACAGTCACATCCAACTCCAGATTGTCATAGTCAGGAAAACGCAAAGTGGCATCAGCGAATCGGAAACCGTAAAGCTCACGTTCGTTCCTGAAACGTCTTACTACCGCCACATCGCCATTGGCTAGGAAAGAAGTTGAGAGTTGAGAGTTGGGAGAAGCTGACGTTGACGTCATTTTTGACAGAGCATCGCTCATCCAAAAATAATTATTCTTGGCAATCATTATCATATCATTGCCCGAGAGTTCCTCCTCGTAATCCAAGATTCTTGCCCTTATACCATTATTAAATATATTGGCTCGCTTGTTGCTGCGGGTAACGATAATGGTCTGGTCGGTCCCGCACTGGTGATAGCTGTCTTCTATTGCTTCAATCAGTTCATCTCCAGGCATCACGCAGACATCTGGGAAATCCACATTTATACGAGGGAATTCCCAGAACAGTTCCTCTTGCATCAGTTGTCTTATGTGTGTGGCATTCCACAGAATCCCGGATTCTCGTTCCTGTCTTACCACTTCGGTCAGATTTACCTCTGTGACATTCATATCAAACCCTTCCAAAACAGATTTGCTTAGTGCTGGACTTTCTTCTTCACCAACAGGAGGTAACTGAGCCGTGTCACCGACAAGAATCAGTCGGCAGCCTTCGCAAGAATAGACAAACTGCATCAGGTCGTCTAGCAAGCGACCTGTACCGAACATGGAGCCAGAAAGCCCCTCGTTCGAAATCATGGAAGCTTCGTCCACAATGAAGAGCGTATGCTTGTGCAGGTTGATGTTGGCCTGAAAACTGTCCATATCCACAATGGATTTCTGGCGGTATATCTTCTTGTGAATGGTGTAAGCTGGGGTGTCTGCATAAGAAGAGAAGACTTTGGCTGCTCTTCCTGTCGGAGCCAGCAGCATTACAGGCTGTTTCAGTTGCAGCAGTGTCTTTACCAATGCTGCCACTAGCGAGGTCTTTCCTGTTCCGGCATATCCCCTCAACAGAAAAAGTGTGTTAGGATTTCTGTCAAGTAGGAACTCTTCCCACTTACAGACTGCCAATTCCTGCTCATTTGTAGGTTCGTGAGCGAAATTCCCTCTTATTAGAGCACCTAATTCATCACTTATCATCATTCTTTTTGAAAAAAAAGTACGAATTATCGTTTATGTAAATTAAATTTTTTACTTTTGCGATGCGAATATACAAAATAAATCATAAATAACGACATGAACAAGAAGCTAATTAATGTATTTTTAGGTCTTTGTGCAGTTGGATTACTTTTCATCACATGGAGAAGTATCCAAGACACAGAAGATTTTGATGCCGATGTAAAAGCTCGTGAGGCCGTCGTAAAGGCTCGTCTGATGGAAATCCGCAGTGCAGAGGAAGCTTACAAGGCTCAGTTTGGTGAGTATTGTGCCGACTGGTCAGTACTTATCGAGTTTGTGAAGAATGGCAAAATTCCTGTAGTTATGAAACAGGGTGTGCTTAGTGACAAGCAAATGGATGACGGTCTTACCGAGGCTAAGGCTGCCGCTATTGTAAACAGCGGTGACCAGGCTGCTATCATTGCTAATGGTTTGCAGGACTTCCGTCGTGATACCGTATGGGTTCCACTTCTCGACTCTCTTTATAACTACGAAGGTTTTGTGGCAGATTCTATGCGTTACATACCTTTCTCTGAGGGTGATACTTTCGAGATCGTTGCATGCCCCAACACTACACGTTCTGGTAGCATTATCCAAGTAATGGAGTGCAATGCCCCAGACAGCTCATTCCTGAAGGGTATGGGTAAGCAGGGTGCCCGCCTTATCTACAACCGTGGAGAAGAGGCTGATGCCAAGGGCGCTTATGCAGGTCTGAAGATTGGTGATGCCGGTAACAACTGGAACAACAATGCCGGTAACTGGGAGTAATTTGCTAAACACATATAGATTATCCATCCGACTTTTCTCGGATGGATTTTCTTTGTCTATCCTTTACGCTGCCGATAATTCTTTGGTGCAGAAAGAGGATGTGAAAGCCGATGGCAACACTCCGCTGTACCAACTGCTTGAGAAAGCACTCCGGCGTCCTCGTCTCACGGAGTACACTTTCCAAAGTGTTGAGCTTCTTGTCCTGTCGCCCAGCACTTGTGTTCCCTTGGAGTACTTCCGTCGTGAGGAGGTTTTCCCCCTTTACAACCTTACTTTTCCATCTCTGAAGGTTGGGAAAAATGAAGTGCACTACCAGATTCTTCCTTCCTTGGAGGTCGTAGAACTCTTTTCTTTGAATCAACAGGTATTGCAGACTGTTCAGGATATTTACCCTGATGTGGAGATAGTCAGTCTGGAAGGTCGAGCTATTGAGACCATTGCCAATGCCGACCGCAAGAAAAAGGACCGTAGCATACATTTTTATGCTATGGTTGCTCCCAAGAATATGCTTGTCTGCTGTTTTAAGGAGCAAAACCTGCATTTCGCTTCCACTTTTAGTGTTGATAACGATGCCGACCGTCTCTATTATATTATGGGTGTGTGGAAAAGCCTGCAGATGGAAGAGCAGAAACAACCTTTGTATCTGAACAATGCCAGCGCTGAACTGTTGCAACAGTTACAGCGTTTCATTCCAAAGACCACAGTATGCGAGTTATAACAGGTAAATACAAAGGTCGTCATTTCGATGTGCCCCGTTCGTTCAAGGCACGTCCCACAACAGATTTCGCTAAGGAGAATCTGTTTAATGTCCTACAGGGATATATTGATTTTGATGAAGAACCCACAGCACTCGACCTTTTCTCCGGGACGGGCAGCATCACGTTGGAGTTGCTCAGCCGTGGATGCAGTCGTGTGGTATCTGTCGAGGCAGATGCCCTGCATTATAGTTTCATTCGTGGGTTTATAGAAAAGTTACAAGACCTGAACGCTTTCCCTGTTCGGGGCGATGTATTCCGGTTCCTGAGTAAGTGTCACGAGCAGTTCGACTTTATTTTTGCCGACCCTCCTTATGCACTTCCTCAGTTAGAGCAATTGCCTGATATTGTGCTCTCACGACAATTGTTGCGTGAGGGAGGACTTTTTGTCCTTGAGCACGGAAAGACACAAGATTTCTCGCAGCATCCACGCATTGTAGATCATCGCGCCTACGGAAGCGTAAATTTCTCTTTCTTTAGGTGAGTCCCTCCCGGCCTCCCCGAGGGGGATTTTTTCTAGAACCTGCCTCTGCCTCCGCCGAAGCCTCCTCCGCCGAAGCCTCCTCCGCCCCAACCGCCACGGCCACCACCGAAGCCGTTGTTACGTGCTTCCTTGTTGCCTAACAGATTCAGACGGTAAATGAAATGTACCATTACATAACTGTTAATAGCATTGGTCCATGTATTGGTACGCATGGTTGCCGAGATGTTACGACTGATGTTGCTGCGCTCTCTTAGAATATCATACCATTGTACGCTAATGGTTGCTGCTCTTCCCTTCAGGAAACTCTGACTAAGCTGAGCATTCCAGATCAGTTCATTGGTATTCATGTTGGCGTCCTCATAACCGCGACGGCATTGTTCGCTGATATCTGTGCTCAATGCCATACCCCATGGGAAGTTCAGTATGACATTTCCACCGTAATTAAAGGTCCAAGTGTCCAGATTGGAATTCCGTTGGATAGAGTTCCTGTCGTGTCTGTAAGCACCGCTACCGTTTACACCGATTTCGTAACTTCCTGTGGCACCAATCTCGCCGCGGACACTCAGTCTGAGCGTCTCGCGTAAATTCATCGTCTTGGTAATTGACTGTTGCAGCAGATTGTTATCATAGGCATAGCTGAACAGCCCGTTCATGTCTACTCCGCCGTCAGGAGCGCTTGTCAGGAACCTACGGGCAGTGTCATCGATGTTACTGCTGATATATCCTACATTATGACTATAGTCTATGTTGGTGTTCGTGGAGAAGTTCCACATCTTTTGCTTGTCGATGGCTGTATTGAACATCAGCCAGGTACCAATGTTCCAATTGCCGTCAATATTCATAGGACGAGTATAGCGAGCACCCGTCATCTCGTCGTAAATGGTGCTGGAAGCAATGGTTCTTCTGTTGATGTTGCCATTCAGGTTGACAGACCATCCGCGTTGTGCATCCGTATTGTAGCCATTATAGAAAAGGCTGAAGTTATCTGACCAAGAACTCTTCAGTCCGGCATTACCTGTGCTGATGTTCAGCGGGTCGCTACTGTCTACGGTTTCTATAAGGTCTGTCATGGATGGTTGAGCCATACGGCCGTTGTAGCGCAAACGCAACTGACTGGTATTGCTGATTTTCCAACGAATATCAATACGTGGAGCCCAGTTCTGGGTAGTCCTTACGATAGTGGTATCGATATTACCTTTCTGATAGTCCATATGGGTGTTCTGTGGCTGATAGCTTACTCCTGCATTGAAACGCAGTTCCTGATCGTTATCGAACTTAGCCGTATAGCGGTACATCAGGTTGGCATTGTGGTTCCACTCTTTGTATGTTGCATATTGGCTGTTAACCTTGTCCAAGGTAAGGGTTGTCAGGTCTATGCCGTATTCGTTAAGGTTATGAATACTTCCGTCCTTCAACTCCACCTGTCCTGTATAAAGGTTATAAGCTGTTATCGTAGTCAATTCCCCGTGGTCTGTGAGGGCCTTCTGGATATCGTCAGCCAAAGTGCTCTGTGTCATCATAGTACGGTCGCGGTCCTGGAATCGGCGCTGCAGCTGATAGCTAACCTGTAGGTTGCCTCCTGTCAGCAGGGGTTCGCTGTAGCTCACCCTTCCCTGATATCTGTATGTGGTCGAGGGGGCAGTGGTGTTCTGGTAAGTAGCTGTCAGAGGCTGGCGCGCTGTAGATTGGAAATATCTTACCATAGAACGGCTGTATGAATTGCTCTCGCTTGTCTGATACTCACCGCCAATGTTCAGCGTTATGTTACGTCCAGGCTTGAACAACTGACGATTAACCTGCAACTCACCTTCTACGTCGGTATTCTTTGAATCTCCAAAGTTGTAACGTTCATTATGGTTTACCAAGATGTCGGACTTTCCCGTTGCCTGATCGACCAGTTTCTCGTATTCCTCCAATGGGTCAACCAATCCTGCCTTATAAGGACTGCTATTGAATGTCGCGCTTAAGCTGTTTCCGAAATTATCGCTTTTCGAATGAGAGAAGTTCGGGCGGAACAGGATATTGGTCATCGAGTCCGGCATCCACTCAAAGCGGAAGTTGGCATTCACATTGTAGTTGTTGTTCTCGTTGTGATTCTTGTTGTTGCTGAACGTACTCTTTGTGTCAGAGAGGAAAGTCTCGCTGTTCGAGTGCGAATCAGACACGCTGTTACGTTGAGAGTATCGTACATTACCGCCCAGTTTGATGAGGCCTGCCGAATAGTCGGGTTTCCCGTTCTCCCAGGCAAAGTTTATACCTGCCATTGTGCTGGTGGTGATTCCTCCGCCTCCACCCCAGCCGCCCCAGCCGCGGCCGCCGCCAGGGAATCCGGCATCGTTGATGTTGTTCCGACTGAAAATAACAGAAAACTGCGAATGGTCCAGAAAACGGTTAACATTCAGCCTTATCGAGTAAAGGTCGGTAGGAATAGAGCTGGTAATAGGATTGTCTTCCTCTTTTCTTTCTGTTGGTGTACCATAGGAAAGGTCAACGTTCGTAACCCACCCCTCTTTCATTCCTTTCTGTACGGTAAGGTCCAGCACGGTCTCTTCCTCTCCGTCATCAATACCTGTTATGCGGCTGTAGTCACTCTTGCGCTCGTAGGCTTTCAGCTTCTTAATCATTTTGCTGGGCAGGTTCTTCATCGCCATCTTGGTATCGTTCTGGAAGAATTCCTTACCCTCCACCATAATCTTGCTGATGCTCTTTCCGTTTATCTTTATGTTTCCTTCATCGTCCACTTCGGCGCCAGGTAACTTCTTCACCAGTTCCTCCAATGCAGAGCCTTCGGGCAGTCGGTAGGCATCGGCATTATAGACAAAGGTATCTTCCTTCATCTCTACCTGTGCCAGTCTGGCTACAACCTCGGCTTCCTGCAGCACCTTACTGTTCTCCTGCAGGGTAAAGGTTCCCACGTTAATATTCTTGTTGGCCTTCGTCAGGGTCAGGTTCTTATATTGCGCCAGATAACCCACGTACGATATACGCATGATGTAGTTTCCTGCCTTTACCGACGGAAGGGAAAACTTTCCGTCTGCCCCCGACAGGGCGCCGGAAGCCTGTGTGCTGTCCTTTTGATGCAGCAGTACAACTGTAGCTCCAGGTAACGCCTCGTTGTTCGAGCCGTCCATAATCAATCCGCTAACTGTTATTTTCTGAGCCACCATCATCAATGGGCAGAAAAACGTTACCATTAAATATAATAAGGTGCGTTTCATTAATGAAAAATCAAAATTTATAAATTCAAATTATGGCTACATTCGCTATTTCGACACATTTGCGACCACAACAATTTTAAGACAACCTTATGTGCCTATGGTTTAATCAATGTGGCCGCAAAGTTAACACTTTTTTTTACTTTTTTGAAACAATTCTCAATTCTCAATTCTCAATTCTCAATTATATGTATTAATTTTGCCCCAAAATTCCACCATGTATCGATGAAACAAGACGTAGTTATCAGCCAAAACCTGCAAGAAGATTTGCAGCAAGCCATTAATCGTCGCTCCCACGATAAACTTTTTGTCCTTACCGACAACACCACTTTACGACTTTGTTGGCCCGTGATAAAGGATTATCCTTATCTGCAAGGAGCCCGGATGATAACCATCGGAGCTACCGATGAGAACAAGAACCTGCAGACACTCGCTTCCGTTTGGGAAGCCCTGCAGCGGGGAGGCGCCACACGCCACAGCCTGCTCATCTGTCTGGGAGGCGGAATGGTAACAGACCTTGGAGGCTTTGCTGCCAGTACCTTTAAACGAGGCATTCAGTATATTAATATCCCCACTACCTTATTAAGTATGGTAGATGCCAGCGTAGGAGGTAAGACGGGCATTAACTTTGGCGGCTTTAAGAATGAAATTGGTGTCTTCAACTGCGCCAGCACCGTTATCTTATGTGCTGAGTTCCTTCGCACTTTGGACGATTACAACATCCGTTCCGGCTATGCCGAGATGCTCAAGCACGGAATCATCAGCAATACCGGGAATTGGGCTGAGCTTATCACCTTCGACTTGGATAATATCGACTATGCCCAACTTCAGCAGATGGTTGCCAAAAGTGTTGCCATAAAGGAACGTATTGTAGAGGAGGACCCAACGGAAAAAGGTATTCGCAAGGCCTTGAACTTGGGGCATACTGCCGGTCATGCCTTGGAGAGTTTAGCTTTAGCTGAGAACCGTACCGTCCTGCATGGCTATGCAGTAGCTTGGGGCTTGGTTTGCGAGTTGTACCTGAGTGCCAAGCGTCTCAATTTCCCAAAGGACAAACTCAGCCAGACCCTTCAGTTCATAAAGGAAACTTATGGCGTGTTTATCTTCGACTGCAAGCAGTACGACCGCCTGTATCAGTTTATGCAGCACGACAAGAAAAACCAGTCAGGCGTCATCAACTTCACCCTTATGGCCGACATTGGCGACATCCGCATTAACCAAACCGCTACGCAGGAAGAAATCCAGGATATGTTGGATTTCTATCGCGAAAGCATGGGTTGTTAACAAATCATAAAAAGCCGCACCTTAAACATAACATACCATTTCTTTGTGCGTTGTAAGAGCAGATGACACAGATAGAATTTGAACATACGCTGCTTAAGACGCGCACAAAGATGCTGCGTGTTGCCACAGACTTCTTCCGTAACGATGAGGATGCCGAGGATATAGTGCAGGAAGTGTACGAGCGTATGCTCCGCCGGGGCTGGCAAGAGGGCGACGACCTGGAAGCTCTCCTTATCCGAGCCACAAAGAATCTGTGTGTAAGTGTGTGGCGATGCCAGAAGCTCCGAGCCACAGAACCGTTGACCTGTGTGCCTGAACCAGAAGAACAGCATCTTGCCGATGCCTCTCTCATAGAGCGTGAAACGAGCATAAAACTTGAAAGTGCTATCCGGCAATTACCTCCTTCAGAGCAAAGGCTCATCCGACTGAAAAGCAACGAACTGAGCATAGAGGAGATTTCACAGCAGACAGGCATTCCCAAACGTACCGCCAGCGCTATGCTCAGCACAGCAAAAAGGCGATTGTTAACAATCTTAAAGACGAAAGCAAATGATTGACAAAGAACTGATACACCAAGCCGCAGAGGATATTGATATCTTTCAGGCCGACCTGACAGAGGAGTACGACCGTCTGATGGAAGCAAGAAACAAACCCCGTCGCCGCCTTCGCCTCTGGCCACTTGCCGCAGCCGCTTGTGTGGCAGGCATCATCGCCATTTTCCTTGCTCCACCCAGAACGTCAGAGGAACAGCCACCCCTCGCTTTGGAAGAGCCAATAGCCAGCAGTCAAGAGCCAAGGGTCGAGAGTCAACAGCCGATAGCCAGCAGTCAACAGCCAAGAGTTGAGAGCCAAAGGCCAACAGCCAACAGCCAACAGCCAAAGCTCAAGAGCCAAAAACAGACTGTCAACTGTCAACTGTCAACTGTCAACTCCCAAGAGCCACTGCTGGCAGAGGCGGAGATTGAGAGAGGGGCTCTTCCTGAAATGGAGGACCCACTCCTTGCTGTGGCGGCTCAGATTCAAGACATTCGTTCGCGAGGGGAACGTTTAGGACGAGAGATAGCACAATTAACGGATAATAAAATAAAATATCAATAACATGAAACGAATATTTGCAATCATTTTCTTGGCAACATTTGCAGTCGTAGCATTCTGCCAGGAACCCAATAAGCAACTTCGCCAATTGGAGAAATACCTGAACGAGCAGGGGTACGAGGTAAAACACAGTCAGAGTAACGCAGGAGGGAAAATCGCGCATGTTTGGACTTCGTGGCAAAGCTTTGGCTATCTTACTCTTCCTGAGGGATGGTCAGTTGGTGAAGAAAGGTCGCGTGTCCAAAATGTTGGCGTTCATCGTGTAAAACAGGAAAAGATGATAGAAATGCTTGATACCGCCAGACATGCTTTTTCCACATTGAGTAAGGAGGCTTCTGAGAGCTATTGCTATGAGTATCACAAGAAAGGAAAGGATACTATTAAATATGCTATGGCAACTTGTAATGATGTGGATACGCTTTCTTCTTTTTCGCACGAAGGGACAAAGTATTTCTTTAATGCACAGGAAACGGCTAATTTTGATTACACAAGTAGGACATTTGAGAATGAAATCAAAGGCTTGGAAGACAGCGAGAACAAGAAAACCCACACACTCGATGCAAGCGGTTTCTACCAGCATTATTATTCAATACCCAGCGAGTTCGGTTGGGATGACATGCAGCCTTTTGACACCACAGCCTTCAAGGCGCTTATTAAGCCCGTTCTTAAAAAAGTGCTGAAACTGAAGGGCGCAAAGTCCAGTTCCGTATATTGGCGGCACGATGAGGGATGTACGGCAGATGGTCTTTGGCGTCAGTCTTTTGTAGTGCCATATGGTCTGACTACGGGTACAATGTATTATATTCCTGCGGAACATGCGGCAGAGGTCGATATGCTATGTCGTGAGTTGGATTCGTTGGCATACCATTATGTGAACAGTCATCCTGAGCAACCCTACGAATACACATATTACGACAGACCAATTCGTCAGCCCGAGGAAGGTAACCATGGTACGTTTTCATTTGATATAGTTAATGGAGTTTCCTATAAAGGAGGTAACGAATACTACCTGATGTGCGGGTCTGATGCCAGTGGCTTCTACATCCTATCCCTTATAAGCAGAGGTGCGATTTGGATTCCATACGATTGGCTAAGACTAAAGAGCTGGATCAACGGCGAAAAGGTTTACCTGAAAGGAAGGGAGCCAGAAAAGGAAAAGAAATAATAATGCATTAGCTTGGTTTTTAGTTAATAAGACAAAGGTACCAAACAAGCTCCTGCGTTGCGAAACGTGGGAGCTTTTGTTCTCACAGCACATAGCATTGTTTTGCTACAGCAGCGACATCCATTTGTTGAGCCATCCTGCCAAAGGAGCCGGACTGCTCAGTAGACCGCCATTATACTGAAGATTCAACATGGAGAAGCGCATTCGGTAATGAGGAAGATATTTCTTGGTATAAACAGAAAGGCTACTGCCACTGATGTTGTCTTCGGCCTTAACCTCAATGGGAATAATCTCGTCGTCCCACTGGATGACAAACTCCACTTCGGCTGTTCCTGGTGATGTCCAATAATAGGGTATTTGCTCATCCATCAGGGGCATGATAGATTGCAGGACAGCATTCTCTGCCATTGCTCCCTTGAATTCCGTATAGTTGGCGATGGGGTCTGTCACTACTGTTGCAGGCAGATGGGCCAACCTGCGTAGTAAACCACAATCACAAGCATAGACCTTAAAGGCATCTGTCTCTTCGTATGCCGACAGTGGCATATTAGGTTTACTAATACTGAAAATGCGATAAATCATTCCGGCATCCTCCAACCACATAAGGGCATCTTCGTAATCCTTGGAACGGGCACCGCTCTTGATGACCTTCCATACAAATTTCCTGTTCTCCTTAGACAACTGGGCAGGAAGAGAGTGCCAGATAGCATGAATACGCGGAATCTCACGTGGTTCGGCATATTTGGCAAAATCCAATTCATAAAGGTCAAGAATACCTTGCAAAGTAGTTTCAACTTCTCCCACACCTTTGTCCTCAAGCAAAGCCACTACTGCTTCTGGCATACCACCAGATACTTGATAGCGCCTATATTCTGTGCGCAACTTATTCATGATGATTTCAGGCAGATGATGAATATCTTCTAATGTATCTATGTGTTCAAAGGTACGCTCGTCACTTGCACGCAGAAATTCTTTGAAGGTTATAGGGAACATATTGATAATCTTCAACTTTCCCACGGGTACCGTCATTCTGCGCTTCTTCACCGCAACGCCCAACAGAGATCCTGCAGCGATGATATGGTATTGGGGAGCCTCGTCGCGAAAGTATTTGAGGCTATTAAGCGCTTCTTCGCACTCTTGTATCTCATCGAATATCATCAGCGTTTCGCCAGCCAGAATGGGTTGGTCGCAATAGAGGGTCAATTCCTTGATAAGTCGCTGAGGGTCTTTCGAAATCTTAAATACAGACTTCAGTTCCGGTTGGCGGTCGAAATCAAACTTAACACAATATTTGAAACATTCTTTGCCAAATGTTTCCATCGCCCAAGTCTTTCCTGTTTGGCGGGCACCTTTAAGCAGGATTGGCTTTCTGTCAGGAGCCTCTTTCCATGCTTTAAACTGATTGATAATATCTCTTTCTATCCTCATATTTTACGCCGTAAAGTTCGATTTTGTGTATATTCTCTACACTTTTTCTAACTTTCCGATGCAAACTTATATAAAAAAGCTGAATTATACACCAATAGGGCATAGAATTTAGTCACTTTAGAGAAAAAAATGATTCTGCGTGGGATAAAAGACAGAAAAATGCAAAAAAGTTGGGCTCCGTTGCAATAATTTTCCGTTTTCCGTGTATATATAGGTAGAGAACAGTAAGAAATGGAGAAAGAAACAAACACGTTGATTCAAGACCTTCAGCACCAGAAGCCTGCTGCCTGCCAGAAGCTACTTACGGACTACGGTCCGGCTGTCTTCCGAATGGTGCAGCGCATCATCACCCAGCGTGAGGATGCCGAGGAGGTTTATCAGGATGTGTTTGTTAAGGCACTACGGGGCATCCAGAACTATAACCCCAAGCAAGCGTCGCTCGGTACTTGGCTCAGCAGGATTGCTTATAACGAGTCGCTCAACTTCCTGCGCAGCCGAAAGCCTAACATTATATATATAGACGACCGCGAGCTGGGCTCCGATTCCTTTGAAGTTCCTGATGATGCACCACAAGACGAGCACACCATAGCACTTCTGGAGCAGGCCTTATCCTTACTGCCGCCTCATGAACAGGCCATTATAAGCATGTTCTACTACGAAGAAAAGAGCCTTGCCGATATTGCCTATATCACAGGCTCCATTCCCTCTACCGTCGGCTCCCAGTTGAGTCGCATACGCAAGAAACTATACAGAATCATTAAAACTCTCTGAGCTATGAACGATATTAAGAACGACATCAACCTTAAGGAAGCTGTCTGCAGGCGTGAGCAACAACTGCCACCCATGCCTGAAGGGTTGAATGAAAAGGTAATGGGAAGCCTCGAAGAGTACGATTGTCTTAAGAAGAAAACTCCCCTCCATAGAGGGAGGGGATGGAGGTGGGTCTTTTTAGCTGCCGCTTGTGTCGCAGGCTTCGTTGTCATTTTCTTGGCACCGCCAAAATCGGCAGAGAAGCAACCGCCCCTCGCTTTAGAGGAGACAACAGTCAACAGACAACAGTCAACATACAACTCTCAGCTTAACACTCCCCCAAAGGGGCGACTGGGGTCTTTAGAGTTGCCACTGAATGTGGCTACGGCCCCACAAAGGGGAGCGAATCCCCATTCGCGACGGAGGGCAAGGATGGAGGGGGCCTCTCAACAGCCTGCTGTTGTAAAGCCTAAAAGAACTCCTAAGCGAAAGCGAGTCGTTCCCCAAGAACCTCAGGAAGAGCCTTTGCTGGCAGAAGCGGAATCAGTTGAAGAGTTTCCTGCAGAAGCAGCTTATCAAGAGTTTCTTGATAAAATGAGGAAACCTTCTACTTCTTCTTATGCTACCCAAACACAGGAAATTCGTCAGCGAGGCGAGCAGGTGACACAATATGTGGCAATGCTTAATCAGCAAATTAAAACAGAACAACAATATGTAAAATACTAAAGAAAAGAAAACATGAAACGTTTTATCATTATATCGTTACTGACCGTCAATTTGATGAATGTATCTGCCCAGAATACAGGAATACTTGATGACATGTTCAGAAATCTGGAAGCCGTCATGCCTAATCAAATCACAAAGGTTCGGGCGAATCGTGGTAAGCATCAAACAGAAATCATGATATACGCAAACGCAGGAACTAACGAGTTCTGTTCTAAAAGGGTTTGCGGCAGCGAAAATGATTACACAGATTCATTATGGAACGCTCTCTCTGCAGTTCCTGAGGTGGTGACTGGAATGTTGAATTATGAGAAAAAAGAACGTCTGCTGTATTGTGTCCATCACGCTCTCGATTCCATCTCAACCTTGCCCAGTACGGTAGAGAGTTATCATTTCGAGAAGCATCAGTTAGGCATAGATACTGTCCGCTATTCCATCTGCCTGAATCGTGGACCAGAACATCGTATTACGTATGACAGCCTTAAGGCTTGCCAAGTTTATAGCCGTGAACTCGGCCCAGAGACCATTACATTCAATTATGGAACTTGGCGAAAGCCTTGTGGTAAGCACTTTTTCGGAGAAGCCCATATTGAATATTCAAAAGTAGAGCCTCTGCCCGCATCTTTGGTGCCAGCAACTGCGGAGAAGTATGAGTTCGTGTGTTTCGACTGGGAGTTATACCTGCAAAGCATCATGCCCATTCTTAGTCAGAAGGGAATCAGTCAGCGAAAGTTTAAATGGTCACAGGATGAGGACTTTGTAAAGAAGCTAAAAGATCCAAATGTAGATTTTTCCTTTTGTTACTGGAGTAGAATGAGTGATGGCTCATCCTCTGGAGTAGGCGAGACTAATGGTACTCTTTACATTATTCCTTCTGACCAAAAGGGTTTTGCAGAACAAGTACTTAAGGATATTGACGCTACTACCCTGAAATATATTCTCCTTCATCCCGAGCAGACGTATGAATATAAGTATAACACTTTTTTCAACTCCATAAACTATATGCCTCGTTGGGGTCAGGAAATGCTCAGGTCAGTATCATTGAACAAGGATGGGATTCAGAACTTTGTTTACATAGGAGCGGATGCAAAGGGGTATTACTTCCTTCTTCTCGACACCAAGGGCAGCCTGTGGTTCCCCAAGGAATTCTCTTCTCTCAAGTCTTTCATTAATGGTGAAAAGACCTACTTCAAAGGTATGGAGCCGAAGAAGGAAAAGAAATAAAGGGTTTTAGGTTAATATTTAAGTGTATAAAGCCCCTGCGTTGCGAAACGTGGGGGCTTTTGCATACAAAAGGCGACGGTAGGGCAGAAAAAACATCCGGAGCCTACAGAAAAAACATCCTAATACGTTGTTTAAAATTATTTTCAAGCCTTGAAAATTTATAACCAAGGCATGAAAATAAATAACCAAGCTTTGAAAATATATTTTCAAGCCTTGAAAATTGTTTTATTCCCTTATATTTAGTATTTTTGTACCTGCATTCAGAAAGTTTTACCTCGAATAACAGATAATTTTATGGCACAGTACATTAAGAAAGAGATGCCTGACCTGAACGGTACGGGCGAGAAGAAAGCGTATTACAAGCTGAAGACCTGGCGCAAGCTGGACGCTGACGAGTTTATTAAACGCTGCAGTTCCATTAACAGAGCATACGGCGAGAGTGTTATCAAGGGTGTTGTGTCCGCTGTTTGCGAACATCTGGCCTATGAGATTGCCAACGGCTACAGCGTGAAGATTGACGGTTTGGGAACCTTTACGGCCAAGTTGGGCGTTCGCGAGGACAAGGAGATGGACAGCTTTGAGGAAGGTGCTGCCAGGCTAAATGCCGCGAGCATAAAGGTAACGGGTGTTACCTACAGAGCTGACAAGAATCTGGTTCGTGAGATTGACCAGAACTGCGATCTGGAACGTGGCGGCGAGGAACGCTTGCGTAAACCCAAGCTCTCTGAGAAAGCGCGTATTGATCGGGCCCGTAAGTTTATCGGGGAAAACGGTTACATGCGTGTGGATGAGTATGCCTCGCTTACAGGCTTGTCCTATTCCACCGCTTCCCGCGAGCTGCGCAAGATTGCCTCCGACCCTGAATCAGGCATTATCAGCCAGGGCCGTAAGAGTGGCAAACTCTACCTGCTGGGAAAGAAAAAATAGAGAAAAACAGCATTTTTCTTGAACGATTTGCCGACTTGTGTGTATGCAGTCAAAACAAAAACGGCCTCACCCCTAACCCCGGCCTCACCCCTAACCCCTCTCCCGTGGGCGAGGGGAACTTTAAAGGCGAGGGGAACTTGGGGACGAGAGGCAAAGAAACAAAAAAACGAGAACAATATGAAAAGAACAGTTTTGACTATGCTGGCACTCTTCCTGATACTGATGGGGGCCGGCGCACAGGGAAAGGTAAAAAACGTGCAGGTGTCGGTTTCTGGTGCAAAGAAAAAGGGAACGGTAAAACTTGAAGGGGCGGATTATGATCTGCGTCTGATGGACTCCGTGACATTAGACAGCGTGTATAGGTATTGGAATAACTTCGTTACCGAACACCCCAAGGATGAGAATGCCTGGCATAAACTTTGCGATGCAGCAGAACAGAAAGTGTATAACGCATATTGGCGTGGGACAAGAGACTGGAACGAGTCAAGGCAACTACGCAAGGAGCTGAACGTAATGCCCCGTATGCAGCAGGCCATTCCCGGTACCTATACCTATTATTATTGTGTATATGTAAGTAGCGAAACCCGTGCAAGGGAATATGCCGATTCTGCCATTGCCGTGCTGAACAATAATGCTCCAGCTGAGGATTACGACCGGTTGGTGGATTATGTGAAAGGTAAAAATGATACGCTGCAACTTACCAAGGTGCTAACCCACTATTACGAGAGCGGTCAATACCCCGCTTCTGCCCTGCAATACGACTATAACGAACTGCAAGGCATGGAGAAGGGTGGCGTATATCTGGGCAATACTCCATCCGATGTCATTGGCAAACTGATGGTACAGCTTGTCTTAGGTAAACATAAAGATAAGATTCTTTTTTCACAGGCTAACGTTAAGGAACGCGTGAAATGGATGTTTGAGCGCATCGATATTCCCTTTAGCGATGAGATATTCAGTCGGTTTAAGTCCCAGCCACAAGATGAGCAACTGATAGCCATCATGCGCTATATCTTTGAACACAGCAAGCGCCCCGTGTATCTGTCGGCTCGTAATCTGAAATCGATGTTTAGAAAAGGCATTCCCGATGACCTGAAAGCTTGCCTCTACAACGAGGGACTGACCATGCGTTACTCGGCAAAGCCATACAATAATCTGGCTGTGAAGCGTCGCAACGTGGAGCAATGTTACCTGATGGATAATCTGGTAATGCAGTTTCACCCAGAAGTAAAAAGTTTGACATCTGCGAAACATGCAAGTTCGTTAGCTTTCAACTACTTGCTTTTACTTCACGACCTGATGCCGTATTACAAGAAGCATAATGCTATAGAGTATGCGCGACTGAATCGCATCTTCGCTGGCATCATGAGCAAGCTGGACGGGCACGGCTGGAGCCTTCCCAATAGCGATAAATACTACTCCATCGAGTATATAAAAGATGGCACCCCTCACTACGAGTTCGTAGAAAGAGTTTCATACAAACCAGACCCGAATGATGATGAGGAGACTACTAAGCGGAAGCGCAAGGAGTTCTTTGAGAAAAACAAACGAGTACTAATTATAGGAGACCCAATAGAAGAATGAGCATCTTTTATCTTAAACCCTTGCGCCACCAGACTGATGAGCAGCTGATGGCGAGGGCTGCGGCAGGCAGCGATACAGCTTTCGAGGAGTTGTATCGCCGCTACGCCCGTAGGTTGAAGGGCTTCTTCTTTATGCAATTAGGTGGCGATGAGGAACTGGCAGCCGATTCTACGCACGATGTCTTCCTGCGTGCCTATGAGGCCCGTAGCCGTTATCAGGAGGGCAGCAACGTCAGCACGTGGATTTTCACCATTGCCTACAACATCTGCCGAAACCATTACAGGGACAATGCCTACGAAGCCCAACTGCTGGCCAATCTGGATGCCGAACCCATATCGGACCAGCAGATAGAAGTGGAAATGGATGCTGCTACGCTGGATAAAGCGCTGGAGCAAGTGCTCGCGGAACTGCCTGCGCCGCTGCACCAGATCTTCTCGCTACATTATCAGGAGGAACTGACTATTCCGCAAGTTGCTGAAATAGTAGGTATTCCTGCCGGAACGGTTAAGTCACGACTAAATAAAACAATGACTCTCATTCGGAAACGGCTGAGAGGGTTAAAAAGTTAAAATGTTAAAAAGTTAAAAGGTTAAATAATATGAGAATAAGTGACGAAGATATTATCCAGTCTGCCAAGCGGCAAAGACAATCGGTAGAGAGCAGGATGAAGACCCCCTCTAACTCCCCCTTTATGGGGAGAACTAAAAGCCTTCCATTATGGGGCGGTTTGCTGGGGGGCATCGCTGCGAGCCTGATAGGTTTCCTTGCAGGTTTCTCGCTTCATGCCAAAATGCCAATAGACAACGGACAACAGACAGCAGACAACAGTCTGGTGATTCAGCATGATACCATCATGCAAGTACAGATTGTACGCGATACCGTATATCAGACGCGCATTGTCACCAAGTACGAGAAGCCTATGCTAGCAAAAGCTGACGACGATACTCCGGCAGAGCAAAACGCCTGTTCGATGCTTTGCGACGAAATACCATACGAACTGTTGGCATCTGGAAGATAAGGGACAGAAGGGAAGAATTTGTCTTCATTTTCTTGTCTGTATCATCAAAAAACTGTAACTTTGCAGTTGATATTGATGAAAAAACATCCTGAACAGAAACTATGAAACAAACCCTCATAACCCTTTTATGCCTTATATGCTCTGTGCTTTGCCTGCATGCAGAGAAGCCGGATTATTCGTTGGGCCAGTTAACAGGAACAGTTATCGGAACAGACAGGTGGACAGGACTGGACCTGGGTACTCCCCATGTTATTACACGTGTGGGATGGAACCTTCGTGACGCTTTTGTGGAAGATGAAAGTGTGGTCTTGGGACTCTTCGAGGGTTCCAATCGCCCTGATTTTGTTGATGCCATACCTCTGTACATGATAACGGAGAAGGGAACACCTAGCATAATGTCTTATGCAGATGTGAGTGTGTCACGTGGTTTCCGCTATGTTCGCTGGTGTGCTCCGGCTGATAGTCAGAGCGATGTGGTAGAGGTCGCATTTATCGGTCAGGAGGGCGTAGGCAACGACTCCCACTTTTATCAGATAAGCAATCTGCCTACACTCTCTTATCATACTTACGAAGGTATAGAGCCTTACGACAAGGTTCACGAACTGGAATCCGAGATGTGTCTGATATATGATGGAGGAACGCGTTTGCAGGAATATCCCGTTCTGGCTAGAGAGCGCGGCAACGGCTCTCGTTACGAGCTCTTCAAGAAGCGTCCTTATCGCATCAAGTTCAACGATGGCAAGAGTCATCACATGCTTAAGGATTCTCCTTTGCAGAGTCCTGCCAAGAGCAAGAAGTGGGTACTGATGCCCAACTGGCGCGAGAAGAGCCTGATGCGTAACAACATAGCCTTCGAGATGAGTCGCAGGCTGGGTCTTAGATATACGCCTTGGATCCAGAACGTGGATGTTATTGTGAACGGGGAGTTTAAGGGAAACTATCAGCTTGCCGACCAGGTAACTGTGGACCCCAATCGTGTGGATGTCGCCGAGATGCTCCCCGAGGACAATGAGGATTACAGCATTACCGGCGGTTACCTGTTGGAGATTACCGGTCCGGGTGGTGAGCAGTATCACTTCAGCACCAACATAGGAAGGATTACCGTGGATGTGAAATATCCCGATGATAACGACATCACCAGTGAGCAGTTTTCGTACATCAAAGATGCATTCAACGAGATGGAGTCCCTTCTGTGGTCTTCCAGTTATACGCATCCTGATAAGGGCTATCGTAGCAAGCTGGATCTGGAAAGCTTCCTGCGTTTTTTCCTGGTGGGAGAATTTGCCGGCAACCATGATGCTATGTGGAGCCTTTATGTATATAAGGACCGTGATGATGACTTATTTCATTTCGGACCTGTATGGGACTTCGATTTAAGTATGGACAATGACCAACGTTCCTATCCGGCCAATGGAAAACCCTACTGGCTTTACAATTACGGATCTGCCGTTACGGGCATTCGGGACTTTGTGAGCCGCATCCTTTCCGATCCATACGCCAATGAAATGCTCAGCAATATTTGGGCAGGGATGCGCGAGAGCGGTGCTTTTACTGCTGAAAGCCTTTGTGCCTTTGTGGATAGCTTGGGGCAGGTATTGGACGAGTCGCAGAAGCTCAATTTCACCCGTTGGGATAATCTGGGTCAACTGCTCACCCTTCAGCAGGCTGCACCCGGCACTTATCAGGGTGAGTTGGATATTATCAAGAACTACCTGAAGGGCCGCATCCGCTGGATAGACAAGAAACTGGGCTATGGAACTATTCCTCAGGATGTTGACTTCGTGATATCCACTCCCGACGATTTGCTGGAATTTGCCGAGTTGGTAAATAGTGGTGAGAATACCGTCAATGCCAAGGTTACAGCCGATCTGGACTTCCAAGGCTACATCATTACTCCTATAGGAAACACAACTTATCCGTATATGGGACGCTTTGAAGGAGGCGGGCACACCTTCAGCAACCTGAATATAGAATCCGGAAACAACTATGTCGGTCTCTTTGGTATCGTTGGTGGTGGTGCTACCATCAAGAACTTTGTACTCGATAATAGCTGCTCTATCAGTGGAAAATCTTATGTCGGCATCATTGGAGGTTCAAACGGTGGAGGTACCATCACAATGGAATGTCTGGGCAACGAGGGTTCTGTGACAGCCTCGGATCGCAATGCCGGTGCTATTTTTGGCTGTAATATGTCAGCTGCTGCTACACCCATTTTCATCAACTGCTACGTCACGGGACCTGTGACAGGTCACCGCGAGAGCGGCCAGATAACGGGTTATGCAGGTAATGGTCAGGCTTATAACTGCTACGGCAGCGGCAGTATCGAGGGCTATTATTACAAGGATATGAGCGATGCCATGCTACGTGGTAATCCCAAATCAACCCACTGCTTCTCTAACACCCCGGACAAGAATGTCGAGCAGATTACTCCAGAGCAGGTGACCAACGGTGAGTTGTGCTATATGCTTAATGAGTACAGCGGTCAGGATTCGCCTGTTTGGTTCCAGACAATAGGAGAGGATGATCATCCAGTATTAGATTCAACCCATGGTGCCGTCTTGCTTGCTGAAAACGGAACGTATTACAATGATAACACTGATAACATCATTGTTCCATTCAAGGCAGAGCGTTCTGCGTCCTATTCTGTTATGGGTACGCCTATGCAGAAGTCCCAGAAGGGTCTTCATATATTCCGCACTCAAGACGGAAAGACTTACAAGATGCTAGTCAGGTAGTTCAGTTTATAGTTTATAGTTGAGAATTGAAAATTGAGAGTTGAGAATTATACGCTAACCGCTAATCGCTAACCAAAACGAAAACTTTAATCGGTTATCGGTCTTTTTTAGTTGAAAATTGAAAATTGAAAGTTGAAAGTTAGCTTAATAGGGTTTTCGTTTTCGTTGTTAACTTTCAATTCTCAATTTGATAAAGACCATAAGTGCCCTTAGACTTCAGACGTCATACATCAGACTTCATACATCAGCCATCAGCCATCAGCCTTCGTCTTTCGTTTTTCGTCTTTCGTTAACTTTCAATTTTCAATTTTCAACTTTCAATTAAATAAGTTCCTGGGTAATAATGATTGAGGATATCTTTATAAGAGTAGCCTTGGTGCCCCATAACAGCGGCTCCAATCTGACACATACCAACACCGTGCCCCCAACCCTTTCCGTTTAGGATAATGGTTTGGGGTACATTGTTCTGAATATCTTCCAAGGTAACGGTGAAAGCGCTACTGAGCAAATGCGAGGTGCTGAGCGTCTTACGAATCATCAATTCCTTACCTATTATATATGTACGCTCGGAACCTACGATACGCAGACGACTGATATGACCGGCGGGACCGGCTTCCAACGGTTCCAGGCGCAGGATATCACCAAACTTCATTCCTAAATTACGCTCTATAAGTTGCCTGATTCCTTCTTGTGTAAAGCGGACCTGCCAGCGGTAGAAGTTCTGTGTTTCCTGGTCGTAGTCGTTCAGTACCTGCGAGAGTACCTCGCGATCGGAGGTGTTGCAGAAGGGATCGGTAACGCTGACGAGGTAGGACTTTCGGATGTTCTGCCAGCAGTACTGGAACTCGTTGGTCTGACCGCCACAGCATTTCCCAAAGCGCGCATCGCAGATTTCCCCGTCAGCCATCAGCACTTGTCCACTTGTCTCGTTGACAGCCTGACGGACATTAGGATTGCAGGCCACAGTAATTCCCTGGTAGCGCTGGCAATGGTCATCGGCACAGACATCAAACAGCTCGTGATCTTCGCGGTCCCACCAGCGGATGAGTTCTTCATCAGTTTGCAGGCAGGAGGGTGTTTTGTCTTTCTTTTGTTTTAGTTGGGCTAAGAGCCAACTGCGACTGATTACTGCCGATGCTTTCAGGAACTCTAACGAGCAGGTGCTTTTCATTTCGCTGCTGATAACGCTGATTAGGTAGTCTTCCAGCGGCAACTCGTTTATGACCACAATCTGTCCCTCATGCCAGATAAGACGCAGGGCACCTGTAAAGACCTGTACCTGCTGTCGTTCCCAATGGAACTGCTTGCCTATGGTAACGTTGTAAAGGCGGAAGGAAGCCTTCTCTGTCTCCTCCGAGAGAGGGGTGAATGTTATATGCGGATACACCTTTCCTTGCCACAGAATACCATCCTCTTGGGCAACAGCTGTTTGCTCACCTTCTACGGATACATTATTTATATAATAAAGTGTATCCAAGCAGAACCGCACCTCTGGTGCAGAAAGAATTCCAACGGTAATTGTTGTCATGAGTAAAAAAGTTAGACTTTAGCACCCCTCTCTCACGGGAGAGGGGTTAGGGGTGAGGCTGACACTTCCCTCAGTATATCTGTTGCTATCTTGTAGGTAATCTTGCGGAAGTCCTCCTCTCTGGGAGTGATAAGCAAACCACACATATCCAATGCACCCGGACTGATGAGCAGCTGCTCTTTGCCTTGGGCAGTATAGCAGGCAGGACGGTGCTTGGCTCGTGGGAAGACAAGGGTTACAATCTTATCGGTTTGTTTCCAGCAGACGATGTTCATACGAGGCTCTGTCTCGCCTTCATGCATGGGTAGGGCATTGTAGATGCGCTCAAAGCTTTTTTGGGCTTCTGCCACATCCGCTGTACGGATGACCAAAACGGGACAGGCATAATCGGTTAGCAGGGAGATATCCTCTGCATAGGGCTTTAGTTTAGGCTCGTAGACACTAATCCAATCGCGCTCCAAGGGGGCAATACCACGACTGCCTGCCTGCAGATGCATGTGGTCGGGGCAGGAAGCACCGCACAAAGGACCATTGTAGAAAACCATATAATCTGGCATCTGTTGGGCTATTCTGAATAAATCCTGGTAGTGGCCCTTTATCGTTTGCGGCATATGCTCTTGAGTAGGGATTGTGAAGTGCTTGGGTAGGATAGGGAAGGGGTTCACCAATAACTGGTATTGCTGTAATACAGGCAGGGCATGTTGCTCAGCTGGGCGATTGCTGTCACAAAGGAAGCAAGGCCTTTTCTGCAAAGCCTGTTTACTGACATCAGCTCCCGTGCTGACGATGCGGGCGGGATTCCACTGGGCAATTAAAGTTGAGAGTTGAGAGTTGAGAGTTGAGAGTTTTTGTTCCTTTGCTAACACCTTTGTCTGCACTCCACTTAGGGCTTCGTAGCGGGCCGCAGCGTCAGACCAGTTTTTTTTTTCGCTCTGGAAGAAAGTTTCTATCTCGGCAAGCGATGGAACCTGCTCCCTGTTTTTATTCAGTTGCTGGCGGGCCAATATCTCTAAGGTACGCAGGTGATCCTTATAAGTATTGTTCTTGTTAATCTTATCCTGACTCAGGGCGGCATCGCTGTTTCCTTCCCAACGGCGGCACAGATAAACCTCGTGGTACAGTCGTCCTATATGGTAGCGTCGGCTTATCATCAGTCCAAGGGCATAGTCCTCGCCGTAGCTGGTGTTGGGAATCTGCAGTTTCCTGAGTACGGGCGTATAGAAGGCACGTGGGGCTCCCAAGCCATTAATGCGCAATGCATTGTTACGTCCGTTATCGGGAGTCCATTCCTTATGGCCGATGAGGCCGGGCGGCAAGGTGTTCAGTTGGAAGTCACACATACGATAGGAACCGATGACCATAGCCGCTTGTTGTTCGCGGAAAGCATCCACCATTTGCTGCAACGTCTGTGGCGAACTGTAGAGGTCGTCGCTATCCAACTGTACAACGAACCTTCCCACCTGGGGATGATGCACCGCTGTGTTCCAGCATCCGCCGATGCCTAGGTCGTTGCGTTCGGGGATGATATGGATTACTCTCTTGTCGTTGGTAAATTCCCTAATAGCCTCTGTTGTGCCGTCGGTACTGCCATTGTCTACCACAATCAGGTTATAGGAGAAGGTGGTCTGTTGCTCCAGAACACTGCGGATAGCATCGCGGATGGTACGCTCACGGTTACGGACGGGGATGACGACAGAAGCTTCGACGGCAAACTCGCCTTCCGAGAAGTCTATATCCTGAAATGCTTCGGGTGCCAGATAGGCACCAATAGCTTTCAGATGGGCTGTACAAGCCTGTTCCATCTCTATCTGACGGTCGCGATTGCGGGGATCGACATAGTCAAACTGCTTCTGCCCGCTCAGTCGGGTGTCCTGTTCTATTTCGGTATAAAGGAATTCATCGGCATGAACGGGCAACATGGTGCGGCTGACAAACAGACGGAAATCGTAAAGGGCAGCAAAGCGATAGGTTATATCCTTAGCTTGTGCCACATAATCCTTTAAGGCCGAAGTGCGAATGAGTAACAAGGAGCCCATCTGGAAGTCATCGCGAACAGACCCCAACTGGCAGTCTATGAGGGGACAAGGATTTGAAGCCTCCCCTCGGGGAGATTGGGAGGGGGTCGTATAATGGTCGGCATACAGCATCTGGGCCCCGCTATCCTCTGCGATTGTCAGCATACGGGTCAGGGCAAAGTAACCCAACTGCAGGGTATCGTACTTGGTGTAAAGTAGCAGGTAGGGCGCAGAGGCCTTATCGGCTATCCACCGCAGGGTATCTATATTGCCGGGACCTTCTCCACGCAGTAGGTAGATGTCCTTTACTTGCTCGTCGGCTTTTAGCTGTTGCAGAGTGGCGGCAACTTGCTCGTCGCTCTGCCAGGGAATAAAACAATCAATCATAATGCGCAAAATTAGAGATTTTTTTTCGCTCTGCAAAATAAAAAGAAAAATAATAACCATATCTTTGCATTATGAAAGTATATATTTTTAATCCAGAGAACGATATGGCCCTTGCCGATGGTAATCCTGGCTACACACCGCCAGCCATCATCAGGCAGATGAGAGACGAGTTGTATTGGCTCCCCAACTGGTGGGCCGAGGACAGCGATTTGGTGTGGAACGGGGAAGATAAGCTACAGTTGAAACCAGGTGACGAGATTATCCCCTGGGGCTGGAGTCCTGCTCTTATTCACCAGTTGCGACAGGCTGGTGTGACCGACGAGTTCTTGCCGACGGACGAGGAGATGGAACGGCTTCGTTGGCTTTCGCACCGACAGACAGCTGTCGAGGCGCTGGCAGCTTGTAAGCGCGACGGTCTGATTGGTGAGGCCTTGATGGGCGAATCGTGGCTTTGCAAGACAGAGGAAGAAGTCAGGAAAATTATCGGCTCGGCAAAAGAGGGCGAATCTTTCTTACTGAAAGCCCCTTGGAGCAGTAGCGGCCGGGGCTTGATGCTGTGTGGCAGTCCCAATGCCCAAGGGTGGATTAAGAATACCCTGAAGGCCCAAGGTTCTGTTGTTGTAGAGCGGATGTTACAGAAGGTGGCCGATTTTGCCCTCGAGTTCTGGTGCGACGGCAAGGGAGGGGTGGACTATCGTGGGCTCAGTCTTTTTTATACCAACGAAGCCGGAGCCTACTTAGGTAACTGGGTAGCTCCCGAGGGACAGAAGTTGCAATGGCTTATGCAATATGCCGATCCGCAGATGCTGGTTGATATAAGACATTGGTGGGAGGCATACCTGACAAAATTCCAGTACCGTGGACCTGTAGGTGTTGACATGATGCTCTGTCAGGGTGGTATCTGTCCCTGCATCGAAATCAACTGGCGCATGACAATGGGTTATATCTCTACCCTTCTTCCTGCCCAAGGCAAGTATGGCCGTATGGTGGTAGAGTATATCTACGGCCACTATTCGGCAGAAGTAGAAGCGTTCAGTTAGGAAATCTACTTGCCAACAACAACATTCGTGTTGCCCGTTACCTTAGCCTTGTTACCACCACCGAAGACATTGCCGCGGATATCGACACCCTACGAAAGACGAATTCTCAATTCTCAATTCTTAATTTGAAATAACCGACAACTTTGTTCGTCGGAACTAACAACCTATATTCAAGCATAATTTTACGTTTTGGGAAACTTTCTGTTTGATAGTAAGTAGTTAACGTGTAGAAAATCAGATTGTTAACTTTTTGTTTTGGAAAACTTTTATTTTTTTTCAATATTTTTTGTGTTTTGTTTTGGTCAATTCAAAAAGTCTTTTTACCTTTGTGGTCGCACAAGAATGATAACGTTCTTTTTGGAAAAGGAAAGACCCAACAATACAAAACAATATAGATTATGATCGTAATAAAGAGAGACGGCTCGAAGGAAGAGTTTAACAGAGCCAAGATTAGAAATGCCATTATGGGGGCATTACAGTCGGTAAACAAAATGGACGCAGAGACAGCCAAGAGTGTTGCTACCGACTTGAGTGAAAGTATCTCCGTTCGTGACGGCTTCACTGTGGAGGAGATTCAGAACCGTGTAGAGCTGGCTTTGATGCAGAACGGCTATTACGATGAGGCCAAGGCATACATTCTCTATCGTAAGCAGCATGAAGAAGCACGTTTCATTAAGGAACGTATCGACTACATGAACGAGTACAGTCACAGCGACACAAATGCTGCTACTGCTTCTGAGACGGATGCCAATGCCAACGTGACAATGAAGAACGTGGCCAACCTGGAGGGCGAGGTGTATAAGACTACCAATCGCGTTATCCAGCGTCAGCGTATGAAGGACAAGCTGAACCAGATGTACCCCGAGGTATCAAGGCAGTACGAGGCTGACCTTAACCACCATATTATATATACGCACGATGAGGCTTCTACTCCTGTGCTCAAGCAGTATTGTATGGCTGTCAGCCTCTATCCCCTAATGACGGAGGGTGTGGGCAATATCGATGGCGTAACACCCGGCCCGCCAAACGATCTGCAGTCTTTCTCTGGTCAGATTACGAACCTCACCTTCCTTCTCTCTTCCCAATGCAAGGGCGCTGTAGCCTTTGGTGAGTATTTCGTAGTGCTGAACTATTACATCATATCGGAATTCGGTAAGAAATGGTACGACCACCTGGATGAGGTTGCTACGACAGACATCTGCCTGCAGGAACGCACGGTGCGCGATCACATCATGAAAGCTTTCAAGCAGTTCATCTGGGGTATCAACCAGCCAGCAGGTAACCGTTCTTATCAGTCTCCCTTTACGAACGTTTCATACTACGACCATACATACTTCGAGAGTCTCTTTGCCGACTTCTGTTATCCTGACGGTACGAAGCCTGAATGGAAGGCTGTTGATACACTGCAGCGTATGTTCATGAAGTGGTTCAACAAGCTTCGCCTGAAGCAGTTGCTGACCTTCCCCGTCGAGACAATGGCAATGGTATATGATCCAGAGACAAAGGATATCATCGATAAGGACTACAAGGACTTTACCGCTGAGATGTATGCCGAGGGTCACTCTTTCTTCACTTATATCTCTGACAGCGCCGATTCACTCGCTTCCTGCTGCCGTCTGAAGAATGAGCTGACGGAGAATACCTTCAACCCCACCTCTGGCCTGACAGGTGTGATGACCGGTTCGTGCAACGTTATCACCCTGAACATCAACCGTATCGTACAGGATGCCAAGCGTGCAGCCTCTGCAGCAGAAAGCAACTTCGACTTCTTTGCCTTCCTGCATCTTTACCTGACAACCATTCTGGAGCGCGTCTATAAGTACCACATCGCCTATAAGACTATGCTCTACGAAATGGAGGACCGCGGTATGTTCGCTGCTTCTAATGGCGGCTACATCTACATCAGCAAGCTTTATTCTACCATCGGTATCAACGGTCTGAACGAGGCAGCTCGTTTCCTCGGAATGACAGTAGGTAACAACCCCGAGTACATCAAATTCCTACAGCTCATCCTGGGTACTATCAAGGAGGAGAACAAGAAACACAGCATCCACGATAAGAAGAAGCCCTTCCTCTTCAACTCCGAGGTTGTTCCTGCAGAAGGACTGGGAGGTAAGAACTATCGTTGGGACAAGGAGGACGGCTACTGGGTACCAGAGGACGAGAACCTCTACAACTCTTATTTCTACGATGCTCACGACGATACTCGCGTGCTCGACAAGTTCATTCTGCACGGACGTCAGACTTATCAGTTCACCGATGGCGGCAGCGCCTTGCATTGCAACTTGCAGGATCACCTCTCTAAGGAGCAGTACCTGAAGCTTATCGACTTCGCTATCGAGAACGGTACTTCGTACTATACGTTCAACATTCCCAACTCGAAATGCGAGGACTGTGGCCATATCATCAAGAAGCCTGTAGATGTCTGCCCATGCTGCGGCAGCAAGAATATCACGCAGTACACACGTATCATCGGCTACCTGCGTCCTATTCCTGCATTCGGAAAGGATAGGCAGATTGAGGCTGCTAAACGTACCTACAGCTGCGGTCTGGGATGATGAAGTACGTCGACGAAAAGGAGGTTTTTGCCGAGATTCCCGACGAGATAACCTTGGCTGTCAGTATCAGTGGCTGTCCCATTCGCTGCCCTGGCTGTCATAGCCAATACCTTTGGGCAGATGTGGGCGAGCCGCTTACCATCGAAGCATTGTCTTCCATGTTGCAGAGTCATGTGGGAATAACCTGCCTCTGCCTGATGGGAGGCGATCAGGATCCTGCCGAGATTAACCGGCTGGCCGGCTGGGTGAAGGAGAACTTCGATGTGCATACCGCATGGTATAGCGGCCGCAATGAGCTACCGAAGGAGATTCAGTTGGCCCACTTCGATTACCTGAAGACCGGTCCCTACGATGATGCCTGCGGACCGCTGAATGTCCGCACAACGAACCAAAGGCTCTATCGCGTAGAGAGTGGCAAACTGACCGACATTACTCACCGCTTCTGGAAGTAAAGAAAAAAGATTATTTCAAGTGACCCCCGAGAGTTGGACGACAAACTTTCGGGGGTCTTGCTATTAATACCAGCAATTATTACTATAAATAGTAGTATCTTTTTCTATTAATACATGCAATATCCCCTATTAATACCAACAACTGAAAGCATTTTCACACCCTTTTCAAAATATAAAGATTATTTGTAATTTCGATTCTTCACTCTTGACTTATTTTTTTCTCTCCCACGTGTGGCAGTAAAAAAATCCACGTGTAGAAAATATGTCTTCCTAACTAGGCAGCGTATATTTTGTCAATAAGCTTTCCTTGAAAATTGACTATCAGTTTACCGTTTACGGTCATTATTTCATTGAACATTGAACGTTATCATATTTTTACTTTTCACTCTTCACTTCCCTTCGGGAGTTTTCGTTTTCGTTGAAAACAGTTAACACCTCATTTGATTGTTGTTGAGCTACGATGGTTGTCAGCTTTGTCGAACATGAGGTATTGCGACAAAACCTCATGCCTTTTTTCCCCGATAACCATCGGCTCTCAGAGGCATTCTTATGATGTTTGAACGAAAAATGCGAATCACAGGGCAATTTAGGAACAAAAATACAATACTCAGGAAGAGCTATAAACAAAAAAAAGAACTTCACGTTTTGTGAAGCTCTTTCTGTTGGGCTACCCGGACTCGAACCAGGAAAGGCAGGACCAGAATCTGCAGTGTTACCATTACACCATAGCCCAATAAATGATGGGACTAACCCTTTTTGCGCTGCAAAGGTAGGGACTTTTTCCGAACTGACAAAACTTTCTGCCAAAAAAATATAAAAAACTTGCATTTTCCCCTAACTCTCTGTACCTTTGCAACCAATTAAAATGATGAATAAGTTGAAAAAAGAAAAGAATCCCCTGGTAGAAGCTATTGTGCAGGGAATGCAGGATAAGAAAGGTAAGAATATTGTTGTGGTGGACCTCACAGAGATTGCAGACACTATTTGTGGATATTTTGTGATTGTCACTGGCGGTTCACCCACACAGATACAGGCACTGGCCCGTAGCGTAGGTGACAAAGCCTTGGAAATGGCACATCAGAAACCGTTGGCAGTAGATGGAATGCATTACTCCCAATGGGTGGCGATGGATTTTGCTGAGGTAATCGTACACATCATGCTGCCCGAGGAACGTGCTTTCTACGATATAGAACACCTCTGGGCAGATGCCCGATTGACGCAGGTTCCTGATCTGGAATAATGTAATTGTAAGAATCTATGAGCAAACAGAAGAAACCCAAATATCCCCAGTTCAGCCTTACTTGGCTGTACGTGATTATTGCCGTTGTGCTTGGCTACCTTATTCTTAACGGTGGAAGCGGCTCCTTGCTGGATGGCGGTTCCAAGGAAGTGACATACAGTCAGTTCAAGGAGTACGTCAAGAAAGGGTATGCCAACAAGGTTGTGGTGAACAAAAAGGAAGGAACGCTGGTGATGTATGTCGCTCCGGAGCATCTGCGCGACGTGTTCCCCACCACCAAGATTAAGCCGGGGGCTATAAGTGTCGTTCAGTCTCAATACCCTTCTGCAGACAAGCTGGAGGAATTTATGGAGGAGGAACATGATGCCGGACACTTCAGCGGAGATGTAAAATACGAAAACGGCAGCGATACCATCTCTAATTTCCTGTGGAGCTTTGGCCCCCTCATTCTTATTGCCATTTTCTGGATCTTCATCATGCGTCGTATGGGCGGTGGCGGAAGCGGAAGTGGCGGCGGCCCAATGGGAATTTTCAATGTCGGCAGAAGCCGTGCCCAGTTGGTTGACAAGGAGGAAGCCGGCAAGGTTACCTTTAAGGATGTCGCCGGACAGGCTGGTGCCAAGCAAGAGGTACAGGAGATTGTGGAGTTCCTGAAGAACCCTGAGAAATATACTGAACTGGGTGGAAAGATACCTAAGGGTGCCCTTTTGGTAGGACCTCCAGGAACCGGTAAGACTCTTTTGGCCAAGGCTGTAGCTGGCGAGGCAGATGTGCCCTTCTTCTCTATGTCGGGTAGCGACTTTGTAGAGATGTTCGTGGGGGTGGGTGCCAGTCGTGTTCGCGACCTATTCCGTCAGGCTAAGGAGAAAGCACCTTGTATAATCTTTATTGATGAGATAGATGCGGTAGGCCGTGCCCGTAGTAGGGGGCTTCAGATGGGTGCAAACGATGAGCGTGAAAGTACCCTGAACCAGTTGCTTACCGAGATGGACGGTTTTGGTACCAACAGCGGTGTTATCATTCTGGCTGCTACCAACCGTGCCGATATTCTGGATAAAGCTTTGCTGCGAGCTGGCCGTTTCGACCGTCAGATACATGTGGATCTGCCCGATGTGAACGAGCGTAAAGAAATCTTCCAGGTTCATCTGCGTCCTGTAAAGACTGACGAAACGCTGGATATTGACTTCCTGGCTCGTCAGACTCCAGGTTTCAGTGGAGCGGACATTGCCAATGTCTGCAATGAGGCTGCTCTGATAGCTGCCCGTAACAACAAGAAAAGGGTGGGCAAAGATGATTTCCTGGCTGCTGTGGATCGTATAATCGGTGGATTGGAGAAGAAAACCAAGGTGATGACCAACGAGGAGAAGCGTACCATCGCCCTCCACGAGGCCGGTCATGCTACCATCAGTTGGCTCCTTCAGTACGCCAATCCTCTTGTTAAGGTAACAATAGTTCCCCGTGGCCGTGCCTTAGGTGCCGCCTGGTACCTGCCCGAGGAGCGACAGATAACGACGCGTGAGCAGATGCTCGATGAGATGTGTGCCACCCTTGGCGGTCGTGCTGCCGAGGAGCTCTTTACAGGCCACATCAGCAGCGGTGCCATGAATGACTTGGAGCGTGTAACCAAGCAGGCTTACAGTATGATTGCTTATATGGGTATGGCTGACGAGTTGCCTAATATCTGCTATTACAACAATCAGGAATATAATTTCCAACGCCCCTATAGCGAGGCTACGGCCCAACTCATAGATCAGGAGACGCAGAAGATGATTGCCCAGCAGTACCAGCGCGCCAAGGATATCCTAAGTCAGCACACCGAGGGACATGCCCAGTTGGCTCAACTCCTTGTGGAGCGTGAGGTTATCTTTGCCGAGGATGTTGAGCGTATCTTCGGTCCCCGTCCCTGGAGTAGCCGTACCGAAGAACTTTTGGCAGAGGATTCTGCGGTATCTGATTCGCCTGCGCCCTCCGAGAACTCTTAATGTTCAATGCTCAATGTTCAATGCTCAATGTTCAATGTTCAATGAAAAACCTTATAACACGCACTCTTACCGGTCTGGTATATGTGGTACTCTTGATGGGTTGTACCATTTATAGTCCGGTATCTGCTTTTTTCTTTTTCGGTCTTGTTGCTGCTGCCACCCTTTTCGAGTTCGGCACTGTTATGAACCAGCATGCAGATGCCAGTATGCCTCGTGCTATTAATGCTCTGGCGGGCTTTATATTGGTAGCTGCTGTGTGGCTCTTCTGTATTGGCAGTGTAAAAGCATCTAGTATGATGGCATTATGGGCTTTACTCTTATTATATATTATGGTAAGTGAGTTATATAGGGGTAGTGAGAATTCCATTCGTAACTGGAGCCTTTGCTTGGCCTCACAACTTTACGTTGCTTTACCTTTTGCACTATTACCTTTGCTCAGCATCAATACCGACGAGGCTGCTGGTCGTATGGTCTATACATGGATTTATCCGCTTGCCCTTTTCATTTTCCTTTGGGTGAACGACACGTTTGCCTATCTCTCGGGACTTACCTTGCATGGTATCTTCCCTTGGAAGCTTTTTCCCAGTGTGTCGCCCAAGAAGACATGGATAGGTAGCATAGGTGGTTGCCTTTTTACCCTAATGGCCAGTGTAGCCATCTGGTATGTGCAACCAGGCACGCTCAGCCTGCTGCAGTGGCTGGGTTTCGCCGCTGTGGTAGTAATCAGTGGTACTTATGGCGATTTGGTCGAGAGTCATCTCAAACGTCAGCTCGACATCAAGGACAGTAGTCATATTCTTCCTGGTCATGGCGGCTTGTTGGACCGTTTCGACAGCAGCCTGCTCGCTATTCCTGCAGTAACCGTTTACTTTATCTTATTATAAGGTTATGAGAAAACTTATCTGTTTCCTGCTTCTCTCTGGGCTTCTGAATCTTGTTCCTTTCGGAGCCGAAACAGACAAGCTTCCCATCATGAAAGTTTATTTCGAAGGGGATATAACGGCAGATATGTCGTATGTTAACGGCACCATGACGCTAACCGACACTGATGGCAGTTTGGTGAAGCTTCCTGCCAAGTTCAGGACGCGCGGTGCCACAGCCAGACAGTATTTGTATAAACCCTCTCTGAACATGAAGTTACGTACCCCGGATTACGCCGAGGAGGCAGACTCTGCACTGTTGGGTATGCGTTCCTGCTCGTCGTGGATTCTGGATGCCATGGCCATTGACCGTATCTGTATGCGTAACCGTGTGGCTTTCGATATCTGGAACGAGTTCTCTCGTTTGCCTTACGATACACAATTTGACGGACGTAACGGAACAGAGGGAAGGTTTGTGGAATTGTATATCAACGACCAATACTATGGTATCTATTGCCTGTCCGATCGTATCAACCGAAAGCTGCTCGACCTAAAGAAGGTGCAAGAGAATGAGGATGGCAGTGTGGTTATCCGCGGAGCGCTGTACAAGAGTGGCACGCAGGACATTCTCGATCAGAATAATCCGGGTTATAGCGAGGACTCCTCAGCTTGCGTCATTGCCTGGCACGATGCCTGGGAACTCAAATATCCCGATGAATATGGAGGTCAGCAGGCGTGGAAACCCTTGCAGGATGCCATCCTGAACGGCCATAGCAAAGAATACGTCAAGAAGTACTTCTTCTTAGAGAATCTGGCCGACTACCACCTCCTTATTATGGCACTCTGCATTGCTGACAACTGGGGCAACAAGAACAGGTTCCTTAGTGTACGAAACATCACCAAAAACATCAACGACGCCGACCCCACCGAGGCGGACCGCCGCAGGTTTGTCATAACCCCTTGGGATTTGGACACCAGCTTCGGCGGCAGCTTTGATGGCGCGTATTATGATGGCAATTATACCGAATGGCCAGTGAATGTTCTTTCCAATAATGCGCCCTTCCCTATTTCGCCCATCGTTAATGATGCCGAATACAATAAGATCCTCAAGCAGCGATGGATAGAGGGTAGACAGAAGGCTTTCTCGCCATCTTCCATTAACGAGAAGTTGGAGCGTTATCGCGACCTTTTCCTCGGTAGCGGAGCATGGAAACGAATGACAGACCATTTCGAGGCACAGAAGTCGCGTCCTATGTATGTTCTGGATTTGACCCGCGAGATTGACTTAATCGAAGCATGGTATGCCAACCGGTTCCGCGAGATGGACGCCTACTTCGGTATTAAGGAATCAGATACGGAGGATGGAGTCAACACAATTAAAAATGAAAGGATAAAAAAGAATAATGATATTTATAACCTGAGCGGACAGCGTTTGAACAAGCTGCTGAAGGGGATTAATATCGTGAATGGCCGCAAGGTTGCGATTATGTGAGAATGAAGCAGAGTATGTTACTTAGGGATTGGCTAAGTAAGTTCTGTTAAGATTCTCCTTGCTGATATTTTGCTGGGGTCATACCGGTGTAATCGCGGAAAGCACGATGGAAATATTCACGGCTGCTGAAGCCGCAGTGGTCAGCAATACTTTCTATAGACCACTCACTATGTTGCTTCAATACTCTTTTGGCTTCATTTATGCGGAGCGGGGCTATCAAACCTGCCAGATTCTTGTATTCCGAGGTTCTTAACCATTCCTGCAGTTGCTTGCGTGTTACTCCCATCTGCCTTGACACCACACTCAGCGTTAGGTTATGCTCTTTATAGGATTCGCTTGTTTTCCACTTTTCAACAGCTTTCCCTACACGCTGAATAATTCCTGAATAAATGTCGGAAGAAGATTCGTTCTCTGAAATATCAGTGGCGGTGAGTGGAATCACCACTTCAGACAGATGGTTTGATTCTTCTTCGCTACTAACACATAACTCTTCATCTTCTTCGCTATCCTCTGCTTCTTCCACCCGTGCGATATCTTCGCTGATTCCGTAACTGTATAGGCTGATGGTGGAGTAGGAGATACAGAAGAAATAGGCTACGGAAAACAGAACCAAAGGCTTGCCATTCAGAAATATAACAAACGGCACAAGGAAGGCCAATAGTGCCATTGCTTTCATACTCAGCCCCATCCAACCGAACAGATCGTTTCGTTCGCGGTCGAAATATTCACCAACGACCAATTCCAGTTTCTGGTATGCCTTGTACTGCTTGGCAAAGATATAGCTCTGCATCAATACGTACAGCATGCCTCCTGCGTATTCGGCCATTCGTAGTGCCTGTGACTCTTGTTCGATGGGTACACCGTCCGTAAGCATCGTGGTAAGGAGGATAAGTTCTATCAGAGCACAGATAGACCATACTGTCGTCCATTCTTTCCGACTGACTTGCCCGTGCCGTTGCATGCATAGGATGGCCATGCTGCAAAGCAATGTGGCTGGGGTGAATAGTAACAGATTACATAAAACAGCCTGCGTTACCCCCATCTGGCGGAAGCCAAAGATGTGTTGCAGCATAAACTGCACGGCAATAAGTCCTGTGCCTGCTGCCATTAGCCATCGTGCATAGGTGAAACTGCTTCGGCGGATTGAACGGTGCGGGACACATAACATTAACATTGCCGACAGCATAGCCATTGTCAGCACTCCACTAATCTGCATCTCGCCTATTGTAATCATGGTGCGAAATTAACAAAAAAAAACGAAAATAGGGCTTACTTTTGTTATAATTGTAAAAAAAAGCGTGTTTTTTTACACCTAAAACCATGTTTTTTTACACCTAGTTGAGTTTTTTTACACCTTATTTTTTCCCTCTTTTGTTATTTTGGCGCATGAAACAATGATTCCGAGTTTAAATACATATTATGAACAGTGACTTTAATGACTTTATGTCGCAACCGTTGTGGTTTACCATCCCCTTGGTGGTAATCTATGTTGTTTTGGTTGTTTATGTAGCATACATTATATGGCGTTACAGAAGTGGGAAATGAATAAACCAATAATATACTAACTCAAAACTATGTTTATGAAAAAGAATCAAATCCTAAGTAGAGCTGCACTGCTTTCTACCAGTGCTGCCATGTTGGCTGGATGTAGTGACAAAGCCGAGACATTTGTGGATCCGAAGCCCAATGCTGATGGCAAGTACAACATTATTTTTATCACTACCGATCAGGAGTCATATATGGAAGACTATCCTCAAGGCAGTGATTATGCTGCACGTGAGCGTCTGCGCCAAATTGGTACTTCTTTCGAGAAGCATTACGCCTGTTCCAATGTTTCCACCAGTAGCCGTTCTGTTATCTATACGGGACGTCATATTACGGAGACATGTATGCTGGATAATACCAATTATGCTTTCCAGCCTAATATGTCGACCGACCTGACTACTGTGGGCGACATGCTGCGTAAGGCTGGCTACTACACAGCTTTCAAAGGTAAGTGGCATATGTCCGAGGGTGATACATCTCTCGAGGAATACGGATTCAGTGATTGGACAGAAGGTGATATGTACGGTGCTGTCTATGAGGGTTGGCATGAGGATGGTACAATTGCCCAAAATACTATTGACTGGCTGAAGAGCAAGGGTAAGCAGTTGAACGAGAAGGGACAGTCGTTCTTCCTCGCAGTAAACTTCCTGAATCCTCACGATATTATGTATTTCAACGAGGATGGTATCGGCGGTCTGGCCGGTGAAGGTGTGCCTGCCCCTGATGATCCTGTGTACAAGAAGACTTATGACGTACCTGTGCCTGCCTCATGGAATGAACCTTTCGACAAGGAAGGCCGTGTAGCAGCTCATGGTGAATATGCCGGAAACTGGGAACGCATGGTGGGCCCTTCTCCTAAAACAGAGGCAGGATGGAAGACATTCCGTGATTATTACTTCAATACCATTCAGGACTGCGACAATCATATGCAGAAGTTGCTCAGCTACCTGATTGATAACGGATTGATGAAGAATACCATTATCATCTACACCAGTGATCATGGTGAGATGCAGGGATCTCATGGCCTGAAGGGAAAGGGTGGATATATCTACGATAATAACATCCACGTACCTCTTATCGTTTACCATCCCGAGTTGCCAGGCGGTCGTCATTGCAAGAACGTTACTTCGCATCTGGACCTTGCACCCACCTTTGTTGACTTTGCCACCAATGGCAATACTTCCAAGTATACAGAGATTACCAGTGGTCTGCATGGCCACTCACTGGTTCCTGCCGTAAAGGATCCTTCTGTAGATGTGCGAAATGGCGAGGGTGCCCTCTTCTGCTACGATATGCTCTCTATGATTGACAGCGAGTTCATCATCGACCAGAGCCTGAAACCAGCTTATCGTCTTGACATCAACAAGCGTGGTTTTGTTCGTGGTATCGTTACCAACGAATATAAGTTTGCCCGTTACTTCGCCCCCATCGGCTTCAATACACCTACGGATATTGACGCCCTCTATTCGAACAACGATGTAGAGATGTTCACCTATGGCAGTGCAGAGACCGAGAACCTGGCATGGCCAAAGGGCAATAATCAGTCTGCCGTAGAAAGGATGAACCAGAAACTGAACACACTTATCCAGCACGAGATTGGTGTCGACGACGGTCGAGAGACATATACCTATTCACCCTACGGTGTAAGGCCATTTGCCAAACCAACCGTTCAATAAAGTTGTGCAGATGATTGCAGACGACCTTCGCCACTATGCCATTGAGGTAAAACCCATTGGTGCAGCCTGCAACCTGCGTTGCGAGTACTGCTACTATCTGGGCAAAGAGAAAACCCTCTCCTCTCCCGCTGCGGGAGGGGCGGGGGCTCTTATGTCAGACGAGGTGTTGGAACGTTACATCCAGCAGGTCATCGCTATCCATGGTCAGCTGGCAGAGATAGAGTTTGCATGGCATGGCGGCGAGCCGACGATGTGCGGTATCCCCTTCTTCGAGAAGGCCGTCCAGCTACAACAGAAATATGGTTTGGACCGCCGCATTCTGAATACGCTTCAGACCAATGGAACATTGCTCACCGACGACTGGTGCCGCTTCTTCCGCGACCACCAGTTCCGCATCGGACTAAGCATAGACGGGCCAGCGTATCTGCATAACATATACAGGAAGGATGCGCATGGCGAGGGAACCTTCTCGCGCACTATGCACGGCTTGGAGTTGCTGCAGAAGCATGGCGTGGAGTTCAATACGCTGACAACCGTCAATGCGGCTAATGTCAACCATGCCGCCCAGGTATATGATTTCCTACGCCAGTTCAGCAACTTTATGCAGTTCCTTCCCGTGGTGGAGAGCCTCTCGGAAAATCAAACAGGCAATGTGGGCCTGCCTCCAGGCCTCTATACTACAGAGCGGTCAGGCCAACTGGCCCCCTTCAGTGTTCCTGCCGAGGCTTATGGCAAGTTCCTCTGCACCATCTTAGACCAGTGGATGAAGAAAGATGTGGGCCGTAAGTTTGTTCAGGTCATAGAGGCTGCCATAGGCAACCTGACACGCCGCCCTGCCGGTCTTTGCGTACACGAGGCAGTCTGCGGACACTGCGGCGTCATAGAGAAGAACGGAGACCTGTATCGTTGCGACCGTTACGTGTTCCCAGAGTACCGCGTTGGCAATATCCTGGATGCCCCGTTGCATGAGATGATGCAGACCAACCGCCGCTTTGGCGAATTCAAGTTAGAGAGCCTGCCCAGCCAGTGCCTGCACTGCGATGTCGCCGACCTCTGCTTTGGCGGTTGTCCCAAGGACCGGCTCCAGGAACGCCTGACCGTGGCTGTCACCCCCGCAGGCCCTATCCCCAAAGTAGAGCGCTGTAACTACCTATGCCCCGGCTATAAGATGTTCTTCGGTTACATTCGCCGGCAGTATCCCAAAATACTCCGTGCCACTAAAGGCTGAAAGCCACTCAACTCATCCATATAAACAATGGCCAGAAAATAAGGTTGTGATCATGCATTCATATTTAGTTAAGTTTAGTTTAGTTAGGTTTAGTTTGGTTTTGCCTAAGGAAAAAGAAAAAGGAAGAGCAGAAAGCTTCCGTCTATGATCAACACCAGCCCCGCTACCATTCTTGGCAGCGGGGCATTTTTGCTCATCGTTATCCTTTGTTTTTGAACCTTGCGCTAACCTAGAGGTAACCCTGAGGTACTCCTTGGGTGCTTCTACATCATCCATCAGCCTTTTTCATTCCGCCGTCGTTCGTAGGTCGTAGCCAGGTAGAAGGCTCGTAGATGGCAGGCTTTAGCCATACTCTAAGCATACTCAAAGAGTAAGAGTGAAAGCAGCCTAGAGTATGGCTAGAAGCAGCTTAGAGTATGGCTAGAAGCAGCTTAGAAGCAGCTTAGAGTATGGCTAGAGTATGTGAAGAGCATTCTGCCGTCGTTGGTATGTCTTATTTATATAAGAGAAACGGCATGTTACTGCAAGAGAAATGGCATATTGCTAAAACAGTTAACGTTTTCAATTAAGATTTAAGGCTTAAAGTTTAACTCTCAACTTTCAATTTTCAACTGTCTAAAGTCTAGCGCCTAAAGTCTAATTTAATTTTCAGCAGAAAAACACCAGTTTTCTTTGTGCGTATTAGAATAATTGTTATTTTTGCAAAGTGGTTGGGTAGAAATGCCACGAGTTATTCATTATAATGTGATTGCCTATGAGCTAAATAAATAAGGTAAAGACATAAAGACAAATAGCGTCCGCTTTAGTTCATGCTCTCCCGGAAATCGGCAAAATTTCAATAAAGAGCTATCATGAGTAAAAGCACGGATGCTCACGCTAGGCGTGGGCTTTAACTCGTATATGATAGCGATGGTGTTTGCCGATACCAGGGAGAACGTAGACGAAGTAATAAGTCCACGTTTTTTATGTCTTTCTGGAGATAACAAATTAATATTAACCACAATAATAACAACCATGAAAAGGTCCATTCTCTTTTTTGTTTCTATTTTTCTGCTACTGTCATTCGTAATGGCAGAGCCAGTAGATTCGACGCGTGCCCTGCAAGTAGCGAAACAGTTCATTCCACAGTATTCATCGTCCGCCAAGAAAGTACCTAAAAAAGAGGCAGCAACAGAATCTGCAGATATTGTTTATACCCACAAGATGCCCAAGAGCGGTCGTGATGCCTTTTACATTGTGAATGTGGATAATGCCTTTGTCTTGGTAAGTGCCGATGATATAGCTCACCAAATCCTGGGCTATAGTTTTGATAAGGGCTTCCCTGTGGCAGCAGATGGGACGGTTCAATTACCTCCTCACATAAAAGTTTTTTTCGATGATCTTGCTGCTCAAATGGAAGCTGCAACTGAAGCGGAGCCTAATCGTGCACCATCAGAAGAATGGTCTGGCGCTCGTAGGGTACATCATGCTCCATCAAACCTTCCAGAAAGTATTGGCCCATTGTTGACTACAACTTGGGATCAAGGTCAGTATTATAACGCACTTTGTCCAGAGGATGTAAATGGCCCCGCTGGTCATGTATGGACGGGTTGTGTCGCTACTGCAATGGCCCAGATTATCAAGTATTGGAGTGAACCTGTTCATGGAAGAGGTGTTCACAGCTATGAAAGCAATTATGGCATCCTTGAAGTTAACTTCGCAGAATCTAATTATGACTTTAGCAATATGCCCGATGCCCTTTCAGGAGAGAGTACTGCAGAACAAGTGAATGCGGTGGCAAAGCTAATGTATGATTGCGGCGTCGCTGTTAATATGGGCTATGCAGCAAGCGAAAGTGAAGCATTTGATCAAGAAGCCCGTGCTGGATTTATCAACTTTTTCCGTTTCAGTCCAGATTTGAGTTTCGCAGAGAAAGCTTATTTTTCTAATGAGGAATGGAACAATCTTTTACGTCAGAATCTTGCAGCCAATCAACCTGTATATTATAGCGGCCAAGGAACAGGAGGGCATGCCTTTGTCTGTGATGGCTATAAGACTGATGATTACTATCATTTTAATTTTGGTTGGGGAGGATTTGCTGATGGTTGGTTCTTAACAAGTGCTGTCACACCAAACGATAGGGAATACAACAGTTCTCAATCTGCTATTGTCGGCATTGTCCCAGACAATACAGGCAATGTTATTCTTGGTCAGATGCAGGGCACAAGCACATTTGTTGTTGATGAACCTCTGGAGTTTTATCATCTAATGGGACATAACAAATATGAGGGAAGTAACTATAATAACCCCTGTAATAGTACTGTTACTTTTATCCCTGCCGATGACTCTAAACAAATGGTTGCTGATATCTTAGAGTTTGAAAATCAAAACATTCAAATCTATGACGGCACAAATACGAATAATTCCCTTCGTAGTTTGTATGGAAGTGTGGAAAATGATTTAAGTCCTGTTGTGTCTTCAGCCAGTGCCATTACGTTAACATATTCAGGCAATATGTATGATGCAGGCTTTAAACTAAATATCAGCCAAGATAATGGATTCCGAATGGTGTCAAATATCGTCACCTCGGTAGAAGCAACCACGGTCCATCTGATGTGGACTGAAAACGGCACGGCCTCCCAATGGCAGATCGAGTATAGTTTCAAAGGCTTTGAGTTAGGAAAAGGTACTGTTTACAATGCTATAACCAATACTGCAACATTTGAAAACCTTGAAAAGTTCACGGAATATGACTTTTATATTCGTTCCAATTACGGTAATGACCAATATGGTCCATGGAATAAAGTAACCTTAATGATTGAAGCCCCCTATTGGACTGATGTAGTAACGACACGACCTGAAGGATATACTTTTGATGAGAAAACTAATATTATTGAGATATCAACAGCAGAGGGTCTAGCATGGTTTGCAAGTGTGGCAAATGGGTTAAATGGTATGCCTCATGATGAAGTTCAGTGGAGTGGTAAAACCGTGATACTAGTTAACGATATTGATTTAAGTGCTTATCGTTGGATGCCTATAAAATATGGTTTTTGTGGAGGTGTCTTTGACGGGCAAGGACATTCGATAACAGGCATATATGTAAATGAAGACGAAGAAGTCGGATTCTTTTCAAATCTAAGCGGTATTGACACAAAAATTATAAATCTTAATATTGAAAACGGTTTTTTTTATTCAGGTTATCACGCTGGTGGAATTGCAGCTACACTTAGTATGGGATCACTATACAACTGCTCTGTCAAGGGCTATATCTATGGTCGTTATCTGGCAGGAGGATTAGCAGCAAAGGCTAATGATTGTGAAATCATAAACTGTTACACCAATTGTGATATAACAGGAAACCTACAATCAAGTGGCGGCTGGATGGGCACAGGTGGACTTATAGGAACTCTTCTAGGAACTAACAAACATTTAAAACATACTGTTATCCGTAATTGTTATTCTATGAGTACAGTGCAATCCCCAATGCTAAAGGGTTTGTTGATTGGCTATATGCGAGATAGTTACATGTATAATTGTTATAGTTTGAAACACGATGAAGATAATTTAATTGGGTACAAAGAACTCTCAACAGCGGTTGACAATAGTGTCTTTTTAGCAAATGGAAATGATTGGGTTTTAAGAGATAATATTCATTTTGATGATGTAACAACAACTTGTTTGCTGGATGCCCTCAATATGGGGGTTGAGGCAATTAATACCCGAGGTTTATATACTTGGACGATTGGCACTTCAAATAATACTCCTGTATTTGATGAATTATATAATGTGGTGTGTGAAAATGTTTCTGATGTAGTAGCGAGGAATGTTCTGAATAATGGTAAACAAGCAATAGAAGTTTCGTGGACAGAAAATGGAACGGTAAAAGAGTGGGATATTAGATATGGCATACAGTCGGGAATGTATGAGGAGAGTTGTGATACGATGTATGTTGTAAGAGTCACTTCTAATCCAGCTGTTATAAATGGATTAAGTGACAACAATGGTAAGTCATGTATTATTAATGTTCGTCCTGTTTGTGATGCTACTCATCATGGTGGTTGGTCAAGCAATTATTTGTTAAATATTGATTATCCGTATTGGTCTGATGTTGTTACAACTAAACCAGAAGGATATATAACAGATGAGAATGGTAATGTAACCATTTCAGATGCAGAAGGCTTGGCATGGTTAATCAGTGTTGTTAATGGTGAAAACGGACAAGAATCTGACAATATGGCAGGACGAATAATTACATTGGTTAATGATGTTGACATGAGTGCGTACAGATGGAGGCCAATAGGTTATTTCGGAGGTTTTATTGGAGCCTTCGAGGGAGTTCTTGAAGGTATGGAACACACTATTACTGGTTTGAGAATAAACGAAAATAGTGATTATGTCGGAATGTTTGCCATCCTGAATAATAGTACTATAAAGAATTTAAATATTGTTAATTGTGTTGTCACAGGTAACTCTTATACGGGAGGGCTTTCTGGCTTTGCAGAACGTTCGAATATTTTAAATTGTAATATTGACGCCCTTGTTACAGGAATTGGAGAGGTTGGAGGAATACTGGGAGCGATACGAATAACTTCCTCAATTAATCATTGTGGTTTTAATGGAGAACTATCAGCAACACGATTATGTGGAGGAATTGTAGGAAGTGTTAATAACAATATGGGAAGTAATAATGGCGTTAGCAGTGAAGTTACAATTAGTAATTGCTGGTCTAAAGGTTCCATTAGTGTTACAGACGAGATGGTGGGAGGCCTAATAGGTTTGGATATGGATTATTGTAAATTATATAATAGTTATTCTATGTGTGATATTGTTTCAGGTTATAAGAGTGGCGGACTTGTTGGCTATTGCTATGGATCAGAATTTGGATATTATCCTATATTAGAAAACTGCTATTATGCTTCGATGAATGACAATACTATAAACGGAATGTTATTGGGTTATGTCGAATACAGAACAGATATTTCAAATTGCTATGCTTTAGGGAATAACACTCTCTTTGTTGGATATCCATCAGAAGAACTTAAAATACAAAACGTGTCAGGTTTTTCTTTTGTTGATTCTACAGCTCAACTTCTAAACCCCGTGATGGTCTGTGACTCTACATTATATAATTTAAATGACGCTTTGAATTATTGGGTACAATGCAGTAACGACAATTTGTTTTATTTATGGCAACAGTCAACAGATGCTATTAGCTATCCTGTTTTTGGTAATCAGTTGGTGGTTTCTTGTCAGTTTCCTCAAGTTGTTGTTGATACAATTTGGGAAAATGGAGTACGTTTGAAATGGAATAGTATTGAAGATGTGCAATCGTGGGAAATCGAATATGGCTTATGGTGTTTTGAGCGAGGTTCTGGCAATAGTGTTACAATTAATGATACGGTTTTGATAATTAACAATCTGACATTGGGAGAAAAGTATGATGTTTATATTCGTTCTAATTGTGGCGATGCTCATAGTAAATGGATAAAAACTACTATCAAAACAGATAAGTTATATTGGAAAGATATTGTTACCAGCCAACCAGAAGGATGGGAGGAAGATGAAAATGGAGACATTTTCATCTTTACGCCTGAGGCTCTTGCTTGGCTGATCACATATTCTGAGACTAATTTATGGACAGAGCATACTATTCATATTATGAAAGATCTTGATATTAGTAGATACAAATGGACGACGTTTGGACGATATTACATGCAATGGAATATTGAAGGACATGGACATACTATCTCAGGACTATATATAGATGATGAACAAAATGAAATCGCCTTTATTCACACTTTATATAATGCTTATATTAAGGATTTGTTTTTTGACAACAGTTACGTTCGAGGACAAGCTTATGCCGCTATTATATGCCATAGTAACGGCGGGGAAATAATAAATTGCGGTGTACGGGGTAGAGTTGTGGGATATCAATCACTAGGCGGAATAACTTCAATTAATTCTTATGGAGCTACAATATCAAATACTTTTAGTAACTGTGAAATAAAAATAAATAGCTATGGTGCAGACTTTGGCGGTTTTTGCTCACTCAATTATGGAGAATTAAAAAATTGTTATTCTTCCAGCCAAATGATTGTTGATTCCGCTTATTATGTTCGATGCCAATATATGGGTGTCTTTACAGGAAAAGATTATTCCAACAATTCTTCTGAGAATATTGCATATTGGCAACGTAATAATTCTATGTTTATTAATGGCGTCGCTTACGGTGGTGACGGATATTATGCATTTGAAGAGGAAGATTCTTCATTTATTGTTGTTAATCCACCACTTATCAATGGCTCTACGCATTCTGATTTAGTTGTTGCCCTCAACGCTTGGGTAGATGCCAATAATTCTGAAGGTCAATATCGACACTGGGTGGCAGATACGAAGAATGTGAATGGTGGATACCCTGTTTTTGCTCCTACTTACACGTTAACCTATAAAGTTGGTGACGAGAAATATAAGACAAATTGGTTGGAAGAAGGAGCAGCATTGCCTGCCGTCGCAGAACCCACCAAGGATGGTTATGTATTCGGCGGCTGGAGCGAGATGCCAGAGACAATGCCAGACCATGATGTTGAGTTGACCGGAACGTTCTATCTTTATGGGGATGTGAATACGGATACAAAGGTGAATGTGGTGGATGTCGTGGATATTGCCCGCTATGTTGTTGATACCCCATCCGAGAACTTCCGTATGAAACTTGCTGACCTGAATAAGGATTTGGCGGTGAACATCGCTGATGCCGTAGTATTAGTGAACCATATTGCTGGCGACCAAAACTTTGTAAAAGCGGAGTTGCCGATAAGTTCGCTCAACGACTATGAGTCATGTAGTCTTAGCTTGCAATATGGTGAAATGAATGACTTGTCACTTTGCCTCACAGACAATATGGACTTTACTGCATTCCAGTTCGAAATTGATGTGCCAGAAGGCATGAATATCTCTGCAATGCAAATCAATGGCTTACGTAAAGACGGGCATCAGTTGCTATTCAACAAGGTGGCAGATAACCGCTATCGTGTAGCAGCATTGTCGCTTTCCAATGCTGTCTTCAAGGGCAATGACGGCGAGCTGCTCAATATCAGCCTTGAAGGAACGGGTTTAGATGATATCTGCATTCACGATATCCACTTCATAACAACGAAAGGTGCGGACATCGTATTTGACAGTCTCCGCATAAATGGAGCCGAAACGGGAATCGCTGATATCCATGACGAAGGGAACAGACCTGTCTACGACTTGCAGGGACGTCGCCGCTCCACATTGCAGCGCGGCGTGAACATCGTGGGTGGCAAGAAAATGATTGTAAGATAAGTGAACCGTAACAGGTAGTAATAAACTTCTAATTTCAATTGATTATGAAAAGAATATTTTCTATAGCAATAGCTGTCCTGTTAGGTACTTTTACGAGTTTCGCAGAACAGATAAAAGTGACGGATATAGCTCTCGTGGCTGGCGGCTCAACCACTGTGGAGATTGAATTGGAAAACGTGCATACAGACTTGGTGGCATTCCAAATGGATTTGACATTGCCAGAGGGTATCGGTATTGACAAAGAAGGTTGCACGCTTTCATCACGTATTTCGGATGAAGAACAGGTTCTGGCAATTGGACGACAGAGCGCCAATACCTATCGCCTGACTTCTACATCATTTTCACTTGTTCCTATTAGTGGTACGAGTGGCGCATTGTTAACTCTGAAGCTAACATCAACAACAGACTTTGTTAAAGGGCAAGCGACTCTTACAAACATACTTTTCTCTACAGCTTCCTCTCAAGAAGTTGCTGCATCCGATGTTTCGTTCGCCATAAATACGCTATATACGCTGACTTATATGGTTGATGGGGAAGTTTACAAGAATTATACTGTAGCTTATGGGGCAACAGTAACACCGGAAGCCGCACCCACTAAGGAAGGTCATACCTTTTCAGGTTGGAGCGAAATACCAGAGACCATGCCAGCTAATGATGTAACGGTTACAGGATCTTTCTCTGCTAATTCCTATACGCTGTCTTATATGGTGGATGGAGAAGTATACAAGACCTATAGCGTCGCTTATGGTAAAACATTGACACCTGAAACGGCACCCGAGAAGGAAGGTCACACTTTCTCAGGCTGGAGTGAAATGCCAGAGACCATGCCGGCTATGGATGTCGTGGTAACTGGTTCATTTTCAATCAACTCTTATAGATTAACATACATGGTTGATGGAGAGGAATATAAGACCTATACTGTTGTTTATGGTACAGCTATTACCCCAGAGGAGGAACCCGCCAAGGAAGGTTATACTTTCAGTGGCTGGAGTGAGATCCCAGAGACTATGCCGGCTAAGGATGTTACTGTTATATGTACTTTCTCTGTTAATTCCTATGCGCTAACTTATATGGTGGATGGAGAAGTTTACAAGACTTATAGCGTCGCTTATGGTACAGCATTGACACCAGAAACGGCACCCGAGAAAGAAGGCTACACCTTCTCTGGCTGGAGCGAAATGCCAGAGACCATGCCGGCTATGGATGTCGTGGTAACTGGTTCATTTTCAATCAATTCTTATACATTAACATACATAGTTGATGGAGAGGTATATAATACCTATACTGTTGTTTATGGTACGGCTATTACCCCAGAGGAAGAACCCACCAAAGAAGGTTATACTTTTAGTGGTTGGAGTGATATTCCTGCAACGATGCCAGCAAAGGATGTAACTGTTACAGGTACGTTTACAATTAACTCCTATATGCTGACTTACATAGTGGATGGTGAGGAATATCAGAGTTTCACGGTTAAGTACAGAGAGGCTATTACGCCTTTGGAGGCACCAACTAAAGAAGGTTACACTTTCTCTGGCTGGAGCGAGATACCTGAAACTATGCCGGCAAATGATGTTATTGTTACTGGAACTTTCTCAGTGAACAGCTACACCTTAACATATAAGGTAGATGGAGAGGTATACAAGACTTCAAGTGTTCCATACGGTTCTAAGATAACACCAGAAGTTGATCTCTCCAAGGAAGGCTACACCTTCTCAGGCTGGAGCGAGATACCAGAGTCCATGCCGGCTCATGATGTAGTGGTTACTGGAGCCTTTATCGTTAACAGCTACACTTTGACCTATATGGTGGATGACGAGGTGTACCAGAGTTTCACCATTAAGTACAGAGACCAGATTACGCCTTTGGAAGCACCAACGAAAAAGGGTTACACTTTCTCAGGCTGGGATGGGCTTCCAAGGTCAATGCCAGCGAAGGATGTTATTGTTAAGGGATATTATATAATCAACAGCTATACGATAACGTATGTGCTTGATGGCGAAATATACACCACGGAGACATTGGAATACGGGGCAAAGATAGTCCCACCGGTTGTTCCTGGTTTGGAGGACTATTCTATTTGGGAAGATGTGCCGGAAACAGTGCCCGCCAAGGATATTACAATCTATGGCAGAGCGAAAGAAATAATTGATAGCATTGATTCAATTCATAATTCACAATTCATAATTCATAATGAAGAAGTTTATGACCTTTCTGGAAGGAAAATTGATTCTTCATTCTTCACTCTTCATTCTTCATTTAAAAGGAAGGGTATCAACATCATCCGCATGAGTGATGGAACAATTCGCAAGGTGTTGATTAAGTAAGGACCATCATACATGATATAAGTATGGCTGTGCCTTCTGGGTTCTGCCATACTTTTTATGCCAAGAGAAAGAAGCCTAAATTCGAGGAGAATTCAGGCTTCAAACTCCTCGAATTCCGCCTCCAAACTCACCCTAAATGACCTTTGCTTTGTTCCCCTTATCTGAACAAGTTGTGGAGATAGGGGGAACGTGTCATTCAGATAATCCCTTTACCCCCTAAACCCCTATCTGAATGAGTCGTGGAGATAAGGGGAATGACTCATAGAGATTATCCTGATGAAATAAAGGTGACATGAATATTCTCTGCCTAATTATGTAACATTTTTGCTGTTTGCTTAGACACAAATAAAAAAAGTGGTATATTTGCAGACATGGAAAGGATATGCTTGTTGTTAACGGTGCTGTTTCCGATGCTTGTGATGGCTCAGACGGATACTACCTCTGTCAGGGAGAAGGAGTTGCAGGAGGTGGTTATCAGTGCCAACAATGCCCAGCAGCGTTTAAAGTCCGTGCAGATAGGTGCGGAGCAGATTCAGGTGAAGAGCCTGGCGGCTGCACCTGCCCTCTTTGGTGAGGTGGACATCATGCGCTCGCTGCAGCTGTTGCCTGGCGTGAAGTCGGAGAGCGATGCTTCCAGCAGCTTTCAGGTGCGAGGAGGTACGGCTGCGCAGAATACTATCCTCTATGACAAGGCACCAATCTATAACATAGGTCATCTGGCTGGCCTCTTCTCTGCCTTTAACGATAATGCACTGGCCTCCGCCACACTCTACAAGGGGCTGGTGCCGGCACAGTACGGAGGTGCTTCGTCGGCAGTGCTGGATATCGTGGGACGAACAGGCCGCAATGACCGTTGGGGAGGAAATGTCAGCATAGGATTGCTCTCGGCCAAGGGCTTGCCTTTCTTCTATCTAAATTATCCTTTCCTCAAAAATAATCTAAGCTCTCAACTGGCTAAGGTCTATAACCCATAACCCATAACCCATAACCTTTAACCATTACTTACATGCCGGGCACCAGGGCTTGAGCTGCTGGAAGAAGTCGTTGCCCTTGTCATCTACGAGAATGAAGGCGGGGAAGTCTTCTACATCAATCTTCCAGATAGCTTCCATACCCAACTCGGGATATTCTACGCACTCGATGCTCTTGATGCTGCTCTGACTCAGTACGGCAGCTACACCGCCGATCGTACCCAGATAGAAGCCTCCGTGCTTCTTGCAGGCATCGGTAACCTGCTGGGTGCGGTTGCCCTTGGCAATCATTACCAGGGAAGCACCGTTGGCCTGGAACTCATCAACGTAGGGATCCATACGGTTGGCCGTTGTAGGACCCATAGAGCCGCAGGGATAACCCTTGGGTGTCTTGGCAGGACCTGCATACAGCACAGGATAATCCTTGAAGTACTGAGGCATACCCTCCCCGGCATCCAGACGGGCCTTCAGCTTGGCATGAGCAATATCACGGGCTACGATGATGGTACCCTTCAGGTTTACACGTGTGCTGACGGGATACTTGGTCAGTTCAGCACGGACGGCATCGATACCCTTGTTCAGATCAATCTCGATACCCTTGGGGCCTTCGCCCGGATTGCGCAACTCTTCGGGAATGAGCTCTGTGGGGTTGCTGTCCATCTTCTCGATCCAGATACCGTCCTCGTTGATCTTAGCCTTGATGTTACGGTCGGCAGAGCAGCTTACGCCCATTCCAACAGGCAGGGAAGCACCATGACGGGGCAGACGGATGACACGGATGTCGTGAGCCAGGTACTTACCTCCGAACTGAGCACCGAGACCGATCTTCTGTGCCTCCTTCAACAGCTTCTCCTCCAGGTCGATATCGCGGAAAGCACGACCCGTCTCGTCGCCTGTGGTAGGCAGATTGTCGTAGTATTTGATAGAGCCCAACTTCACGGTCAGCAGATTCTTCTCAGCACTGGTACCACCAATCACGAAGCAAATGTGGTAAGGAGGACAAGCTGCTGTACCCAGGTGCTTCATCTCCTCTACCAACCAAGGCAGCAAGGTCTTCTCGTTCTGGATGAGTGCCTTAGTCATGGGATAGAAGTAAGTTTTGTTGGCAGAGCCGCCACCCTTTGCAACACAGACGAAACGGTACTCGGCACCCTCTACAGCCTCGATATCAATCTGGGCAGGAAGGTTACACTTAGTGTTCACCTCGTCATACATATTCAGGGGTGCATTCTGAGAATAACGCAGGTTGTCCTGTGTGAAGGTGTTGAATACACCACGCGAGAGAGCTTCCTCGTCCTCGAATCCTGTCCATACCTGCTGACCCTTCTCGCCATGGATGATGGCGGTACCTGTATCCTGACAGAAGGGCAGTACGCCCTTAGCTGCTACATCGGCATTGCGCAGGAACTGCAGGGCTACATATTTGTCATTCTCGCTTGCCTCGGGGTCGGAAAGCACCTTGGCAACCTGTAGGTTGTGCTCGCGACGCAACATGAACTCCACATCGTGAAAGCACTGCTGTGCCAGCAGAGTCAAGGCTTCCTTGCTAACTTTCAGAATCTTGTGACCCTCGAATTCACCTACGCTTACTCCCTCCTTCGTCAGGAGGCGGTATTCTGTTTTGTCCTCGCCCATCTGGAACATTGGGGCATACTTGAAATCAGCCATATATGAGGACCCTCTCCTAACCTCCCCCTCTATAGGGAGGAACTGCTTTGCAGGGTTATGGGCAGTTTATATTATTGTGTTATTTTGAATCTTATTATTTTGAATTCTGAATTAACTCCTCCTCCTCGGGGGAGGTGGGGAGGGGGCTGTCGTAATGTTGGAAAAGGAAATCGTTGTACGGGTACTTCTGTACATGCAGTTCCCTTACCTTATTATATAATACTTGCTTCATGGTGTTCAGGTTGGTCTTCTCCTGAGCAGAAATGAAGAGGCAGTCGCCGTTGAGTCTCGACATCCAAGTGTGCGTCAGTTCGTCCAACGAGACATTCTTGGCGGTGGCCGGGGTTAGGTCGTCAGCATCTTTCTCCTCCCATGTATAGGCATCTATCTTGTTGAAGATAACCATCGAGGGTTTGTCGGCACAACCCAGATCCGAGAGTGTTTTCTCTACCACCTTTATCTGGTCTTCGAAGTCGGGATGACTGATGTCCACCACATGCAGCAGGAAGTCCGCTTCGCGTACCTCGTCCAGTGTACTCTTGAAGGAATCTACCAAGTCGGTAGGCAGTTTGCGGATAAATCCTACGGTATCAGATAGAAGGAAAGGCAGGTTATCTACAATCACCTTACGAACTGTTGTATCTAAGGTGGCAAAGAGCTTGTTCTCGGCAAACACCTCGCTCTTGGAGAGCAGGTTCATCAGGGTACTCTTGCCCACATTGGTGTAACCCACCAGCGCCACACGTATCATGCGGCCGCGATTGCTGCGTTGCGTAGTCTTCTGACGGTCGATGTCGGCCAGACGCTGCTTGAGCAGGCTCATACGGTTCAGGATGATACGACGGTCCATCTCCAACTGCGTTTCACCAGGTCCGCGCAGACCTACAGAGCCTTTTCCGCCTCCGCCTCCGGAGCCACCGCCCTGACGTTCGAGGTGCGTCCACAAGCGTTGCAGACGGGGTAGCATATAACGGTACTGAGCCAACTCCACTTGTGTCTTGGCATTGGCGGTCTGGGCACGCATGGCAAAGATGTCCAGAATCAGACTTGTACGGTCCAGCACCTTGATCTTCAGTTCGTTCTCTATATTACGCAACTGCTTGGCAGAGAGTTCATCATCGAAGATGACCAAATCCACCTCACGCTCCGCGTTTTCCTCAGCCTCGATATAGGCCCTTATTTCCTGCAGTTTACCAACACCCAGATAGGTCACGCTACTTGGGCCGTTCATGCGCTGGGTAAAACGCTTTATAGTTTCCGCTCCTGCAGTTTCGGCCAGGAACTCCAGTTCGTCCAAATACTCTTTTGTCTTGCGCTCGTTCTGGTCGGGTGTAATCAGCCCCACCAGAATAGCTCTCTCGGGACGTGTCTCCACCACATTGTGGAACTTCACGTCCGATATGCCGTCTTCGAAAGGTAAAGATGACCTGCTGGAATTATAATGTTTACTTCTACTTGTCTTCAATATTTTTGTTTACTGTTTACTGTTTACAGTTTACCGTTAAGCGGCCCTCCCCTTTGGGGGAGCGGGGAGAGGGGCCACTTTTTACTTCACCTGTACAACCAGATATTTGCTGGTGCTCCAGAACTTTGTGGGGTCGGTGATATGCAATTCGTACAGTCCCTTGCTGTCTTTAACCATCTGGTAGGTTCCTGACGGATGGCTCGAGAGAATGGTGGCACTCTTGCTGTAGAACTTAATCAGTTTGTCGTAACGGATGTCAATCTGGGTAAAATAGTCCTTGTTAAAGTCACCGTCGCGCAGTACATCACCATTCTGAAGAATCTTCTGCTCCTTCAGCTCGTTCTTAGTGCCAAAGACAAACCAAGCGGCATTCAGTTGCTTCTCCTGTGTAGCAACTGTAGCAGTCTTCTGCTTGTTCTCCTCGGTCAGCGTGTTTACGCTCTCGTTCAGGGTGTTAATCTGTTCGCCCTGAGCAGCCAGTTGCGCATCTTTCTCGGCCAGCGTAGCCTCCAGCTCCTGAATGTGCGTATTTTGTGCGTCAATCTGAGCCTGCAGGTTCTCGACCGTCTTCTTTAGTTTCTCTGCATTGAAGGTGCTCTTGCGCAGTTTCTCCTTCAACTGAGCTATCATATCGCGGTTCTGCTGCATTGCCTCGTGGATGAACTGCATGTTCTCCCTGATAACCTGCTTATTGCTGGAACTCTCGGGACTGGCATCTGCAACTGTTACGCGTCCCTCGGCTTCATTTATTCGTCTGATACCCTCTTGTACTTCGTCAAAGGTACTCATGATATCATTCAGTTCAACATCCTTCTCGTTGATAATCCGCTGTAGAGAATCACGTTCCTCCTGCATGGCAGATTCACTCATTTGCTGACCTTGGCCGCATGAAGCCAACAGCAAAGTTACTACTGAAATAAATCCAAACTTTTTCATATCAATATTTTTTTGAATTCTCAACTCTCAACTTTAAATCGCCCCTCCCAGTACAATTACGAATTCGCCTTTGGGTTCATTCTTTTTAAAGTGTTCCAAGACCTCTTCCACTGTACCACGTACACTCTCCTCGTGAATCTTACTGATTTCGCGACACACACTAACGGACCTTTCAGGACCGAAGACCTCCTTGAATTGCTCCAGCGTTTTAATAATGCGGTGGGGCGACTCATAAAAGATGATGGTACGAGGCTCATCGGCAAGGGCATTGAGCCGGGTCTGCCGTCCCTTCTTCTGGGGCAGGAAACCCTCAAAGCAGAACTTGTCGCAAGGCAATCCGCTACTTACTAATGCGGGGACAAAGGCTGTTGCACCAGGCAGGGTAATTACCTCTATACCCGCCTTTATGGCTTCGCGAGCCACCAAGAAACCCGGGTCGCTGATACCTGGTGTACCGGCATCGCTCACCACAGCCACCGTCTCGCCCCCCTTCAGTCGTTCCACCACGCGGTCCACGGTCTGGTGTTCGTTGAACTTGTGGTAAGAGAGCATAGCATTCTTAATCTCGAAGTGCTTCAGCAGTATGCCGCTGGTTCGAGTGTCCTCGGCCAGAATCAAGTCGGCTTCCTTCAGTACCTTCAAGGCTCTGAATGTGATGTCCTCCAAATTTCCTACTGGTGTAGGTACCAAGTACAAAGTTCCCATACAAATGTGTATATTTGGGACAAAAATATACATAAAAAACGGTATTAAGGTTAAATAGGCCGAAATATTTTGATTATTTCAATAATTTTAAGCCCCATATGGGGCTAATTCGGAGAGAATGTGTAAATTTGCAGAAAAACAACTCCGCAGACGTAAATGAAAGATGTAGGTTCTCATAATGGTGAGATGATGCGGCGCGGAAGGGTAGAGGTCATTTGTGGATCCATGTTCTCTGGCAAGACAGAAGAACTGATCCGGCGTCTGAAACGAGCCCAGTTCGCCCATCAGCGTGTAGAAATTTTCAAACCAAGTATAGATGTACGCTATAGCGAGGAGGAAGTGGTCAGCCATCAGGGTAACACTATTATGTCCACCCCTGTTGATTCTTCTGCCAGTATCCTGCTTTTGGCACAGGATACCGATGTGGTAGGTGTTGATGAGGCTCAGTTCTTCGATAGTCATATAGTGGAAGTATGCAATGAGCTGGCTTCGCGTGGTATTCGTGTCATCGTGGCAGGATTGGATCTCGACTTCAAGGCACAGCCCTTTGGTCCCATGCCTCAGCTTTGTGCCATTGCCGATGAGGTGACTAAGGTTCATGCCATCTGTGTCCGTTGTGGTGCCTTGGCATACGTAAGTCACCGTATCGTAGCAGGCGACAAACAGGTGATGCTGGGAGAGAAGCAAGAATACGAGCCTCTCTGCAGGGAATGCTACAATTTAATTCTCAATTCAAATTAGCTCACGGCTTACTGTTTACGGCTTAATTTCCGATAACAGCTCAACGATAACTATTTTCAACTTTCAATTCTCAATTTTCAACTTAATTAAATGTTCGAACAGAAGATAACTTTCGACAGTTTTATCCGTGCTGTCACAATCCTCTGCCTTGCAGTTGGAGCCGTATGGTTGCTCAACACCCTTTCCAGTGTATTGTTGCCCTTCTTTATAGCATGGCTTCTGGCCTATCTGCTTTACCCCCTTGTGCGTTTCATTCAATACAGGTTACGTTTGCGCAACCGTATTCTCAGCATTGTGGTGGCCCTGTTGTTTGTTTTTGCTTTGTTGGCAGGCTTTATTGCCCTGATTGTCCCCCCGATTATAAAAGAGACCATACACATTGCCGAATTGACTACGCTGTATTTCCATGATGTAATGACCCAGACCAACATGTCGAAATACATCCAGAATATTGTTGATTATCTCAGCAATAAGAACACCCTCGTCAATCTGGTTCAGCAAAGTTCGTTTATCGATGCCATGCAGACCGTTATGCTTCAAACCTGGAATGTGGTTTCCAGCACGGTAAATGTGGCCTTGAGTGTGCTTGGCGTGTTTGTCGTGCTACTCTATATGTTCTTTATATTGGTAGATTACGAAAAGATATGTCAGGGTTGGGTGAATCTTATTCCTGCCGGCAAGCGAGACTTTGCCTCTATGGTGGTACAGGATGTCAAGAACGGCATGAATGCTTATTTCCGCGGTCAGTCCTTGATAGCACTTATCGTAGGCATCCTGTTCAGTATCGGCTTCCTTATCATAGATTTCCCTCTGGCTATTGGCCTGGGCTTGTTTATAGGTTTGCTCAATTTGGTGCCTTATATGCAGCTCTTCGGCTTTATCCCCACAATCTTACTGGCTATCCTTAAGGCAACCGAGACGGGCGAGAGTTTCTGGTTCATAATGCTTTGTGCTTTGGCCGTCTTTGCTGTGGTGCAACTCATACAGGATATGTACCTTACGCCCCGTATCATGGGGCATGTTATGGGACTGAACCCCGCCATTATTCTGCTCAGCCTTTCCATTTGGGGTAGCTTGATGGGTATTATCGGCTTTATCATAGCCCTTCCGCTCACCACCCTGTTGCTGTCTTATTACCGCAGATTTATACTCAAAGAAGTCGCCGCAGAAGCTGGAACAGAGCAAGAAACAGAGGCAGAAGCACAAAAAAGTGAGGTGAAATGAATTTTTTTTCACTTTTCATTTTTCACTTTTCACTTTTTATTGTACCTTTGCACCCGCAATTGCAGAAATGCATTGGTAATTAGGTCGGTCCGCTAGCTCAGTTGGTAGAGCACAACACTTTTAATGTTGGGGTCTTGGGTTCGAACCCCAAGCGGGCTACAGCAAAAAGAGAGAAGCAAAACTGGTGAGAGTTTACTTTCAGAAAGTTTTGCTTCTCTTTTTTTGATGTTAAGCTTCCCGTGGAAGGGCCGGGGTCGATGAATTCAACCCCAAGCGGGCAGATCCCTATTGCCCCTCCTCATTGCTTTCCGTCGTCAGGTATCCTATATGCAAATTACCATTCTCAAGCATACGCTTTAGGTGTGCCTTCAAAGATTTCGGCGTAACCTTACGCAGGTACGACAAGTCGTTCTTATCAACAGCAATGCCATAAACCTCACGTTGGACAAGGAGGCTTAACTTGTCAAAGTCGTCTAATGGTTTTACACCTTTCTCCCGCTGCTTAATGTAACCATCTATCAGTTCTTTCGTGATAAGGTCCCCTTCTGCCATTTCGTGCATCAGTTGATCTACATCCCTGGCAACACGTTCGCGGTCTTTGGGGTTACAGGAATAGGAAATGCGGCACAACATCTGGTAAAACGGATGTATGATGCTAATTACTCCGCACGATGGGGCATAAACATCACTGTGTTTGACTCTGAGATTCTCAAACAGTAAAGAATTCATCACACCCCATAGCGCATCGTTATGGGCTTGTGTCTTGGCTGAGTATTTATAGCCTTTGTTCCAAGTGTAGGACAGAACAGTTTGACAAAAAGGAGTGTTATGCTGTATCTTTTCTACGATGGTGGTGTCGGTTGTCCGGAAGTGGTCAGATGGCCATTCTTTGCACCTTACCGGTTCAGGCTTTGAAGGCAGCGATGCCACGTATTTAAGCACATAGGGCATGATGCTGTCTATTTTAAAATCTCCCTGAATGCCTAATACGGCTCCATTGCAGTTAGAATAGAACTCCTTTATAACCTCCTTAAAGCGCGACACGTTATATGTTGCGGCCAATTCCGGTGTAATGGGTAGCAAACGTTCAGGGTGAGCGCTGAATAAGGTGTTTATTCTTGCTGCTGCCTGATTTATAGGATTTGTGTTATTCTGGGCTGTCATTTGCAACTGCTTGAGCCGTTCCTTGAACTTTGCCGTGTTTATCTCTCCTGTGGGGGTCAGTTCGGCATATAACTGCTTGAAAAAATTGTTGGTATTACCGCTACTGTCTATCCAACAATTCAGGTAATCCTCATACTCTTGAACCAATCCGCCCACAGAGTAACCACCTGTAGGTAAGTATACTCGTTTACAATAATCAATCATGGTCCAATAAGGACATTCTTCGTTGCTAAAGAGGGAGCTTCCTCCTGGACGCAACCACTTCATGTTGATTTTCTTGTCTGATGTCTTATGTTTCCAGAATACCACCTTTACACCGTTTGAGAGAACTGCCTCGCGGATACCGTGTCTGCGTGCTTTCAGTTCCTTTACCGTTCCTGGGGTGGGGTCTATGTTTACGGAATCTATGTCGAGTTTTTCAAATTTCTCTTCTTCTTTTTCTTTCTGTGCCAGTTCATTGTCTGGCATATTCTTTACCTTATTATATATCTCCTGCAATTCTTCCAGCGAGAGGCCTTCCGTTTTGCTGGGGAAGACACCAGATATAATCATGTTCTGCCCGTCAGTCAGTTGGCAAAATGCTTTGTGGAGTTCTTCTCTTGGGATGGAGAACCAGATGTGATCTTTTGCCAAAGCCTCTGACTGTTCTGCAATAACATCCTTGTTTTCCATGAAACGGGATATCAACCTGTCAATCCTTTTTGAACTATTAAAAGGCGGAACGAAGGAACTTGTACTCATTTTACATGAAAAATCAATAGCTGTAGTGTCCGCGTTATAGATATCATTCACACGGTCTAAATTTTCGAACTCGTCCTTCGTGAATCCATTCCTGCGAACAGACTCTATCTCTTTGAAAAGCATTTCAAGGGCAGCCTTACCGCTTCCTGGATTGACAGAGAGCGCCATTTCAAGCGTACTGACGGCAGAAGTGAATGTCTGGTGTGAAAGCAGAACGGTTGTTCCGCCTACCAAATCAGAGTTCTCCACAAGTTTCTTAACTCTGTTCTTTAGGATATCGGTCAGTTTTTCTATTATCCATCCAGCCTTAACGTCGCCCACCGTCATCTTGTCCTGATAAACCTGTTGGGGTATTCTGATATCCACTGTTATGGCATCAAGAGGGAAAATATCTTCTTTAAAGGAACGGAACAGAGGACCTTCTGTGTTTTGGAAAGTCGGTAAGGGAGGAACCACGGACTCTCCTCTTTTTATATTACCGAACATACGGTTTATTTTCTCCTCCATCTGATCGGCATCAAAGTCACCCACCGCCACTACAGCCATGTTCTGAGGTTGGTACCAGCGCTTGTAGAAGTTGCGAACCAGTTCTGGTGTACAGTTCTGTATGATATCCATCTCGCCAAGGGGCATTCGGTTGTTGTACAGGGGATGGTTATAGATATCTTTTAGTAGGCTGATAATGTAGTTTTTGGGATTTCTCATTCGCCATTCCTCAGCAATTACGTTGTGTTCGCCATTTACTGCCTCGTCGCTGATGGTGGCATCTTGGTTGGCTATATCCTGAAAGAAGAGCAGGCAGGAATCCAGCAACTCCGGTTTGTCCGTAGGCACAGCGTCAAACACATAATATACAATGTCATGACTTGTAAATGCGTTGCTGTCATACCCCACAGGCATACCGTTCCTGCGCAGGAAACCATACACACCATCTATGCCTGGGAAATGCTTGGTGCCCTTGAACATCATGTGCTCCACATAGTGGGCAATGCCGCGTTCGTTTTCCTCTTCTACCAGCGAACCGCCTTTTACCAACAGACGGAAGTAAGCACGCTTCTCAGGGTTTTTGCTCTCAGCCACGTAATACGTCAGTCCGTTGTCCAGCACTCCAGTCCTGAAGGCGGTATCTGTGGGTATTTCCTGTTTGTCGATAAGGTCGGCACGACCATGAAAGCGAATAGTGTCTTCTGCAAACATTGTGACACTACTCAGCAGTGCAAGAAGGATGCAAGGAAAAATCTTCATTTTCATATTTTTTATACCTGTTTGTGTATTTCCGAGTACAAATCTACAACAAATTCTTTAAATAATGGCAATGGCAATCTCTCATATTTGGAAATTTTGTAAATTTGCCAAGTAATTTTTAAGCAGAGAAGTAATTATGCGCCGTTTTATTCATTTCCTTCAGATTGCGTTGCTGCTGATGCTACCCGTTACGGTAATAGCCAAAGAAACATATACTACACGGTATTACTACCATTGGGAGAAGAAAGAAGGGACGCCCCACCCAGAGGACGTTATTCTGGCCCTGGAATACAAGCAGGATAACAGCCTGTACAAGGTACGCATATATTGTACCACCGATGAGGACGAGAAAACACGCGTAAGATTCCTGCCAGGTTTTTATGTGCTGGAGCACTTCATCCTTCCCCAAGACAAGGTGAGCGAGAACGAGTACAACTTAGAGTTCTTCCCTCAGGCTAAAATGGTGTATGCCCAGCCTGTAGAGATCAAATACAAGGATGCTGCTGCACCATGGAAGAGCGGTAAATATCAGACGTGGCGCTACACAAAGTCTTTTCACCCAAACAGTTTCAAATACAAGATGCTTCTGGAATCCGATGGCACATTAACCCTGAAAGGCCACTATTACAAAGACCGTAAGTTCTTCCCTATGAGCGAGGCACAGGTCAGTTCCCTGAACCGTAACACCTACGACGAAAAACTGCTGGCTGCCAACAGAACCGTTAATCCCATAGACGACGAGAGAGCCAGGGCTGCATCCTCCATAGCCAAGAAAAACGTTCAAAGGACCTTACGTAAGGACGGAAAGGTGTATTACGAGGGAGAAGTATCACTCTACAAGAACGGACAAACGCTTATCGAGGGGAAAGGAAAATATTACTTTTCCGACGGAACCGTCTATGAGGGAGACTTTGTAAACGGCAAGCGCCAGGGCTATGGCACAATCGTATGGGGCGACTCCACCCAATGGGCTGGCGAACGCTACGAAGGTGAATGGAATGACGGCTGGCGAACAGGTCAGGGAACCTATACCGATGCCCACGGAAATATTTCTAAGGGCCGTTGGGAAAAGAACATCCTGGTGGAACCCGAAAGTCAGACCCCAGAGGTGGTCACAGAAATAAAGAACCCTCCATCCGGAATGGCTATGCTCGAATTCTTTGCATCGAACGGCAAATTGCAGATAGACTTTCAGGAAGTTGAGACTTTCGTAAAGCAGAATGCTAAAGGGTATAAAGAGCTGATGGAAAAGTTCCACGAAGACCCATTGTCTCTTTCGAACGAAGAAGCAGCCATGCTTTATTATGGTTTTGCCTTTACCAAGGATTACGACCCCAATCATGTAGATCTGATAGATGCGCCGACACGACTCATTAAGGAAGGCAAACTGCAGGAAGCCTTTGATGTATGCCAGAATGAATTGCAGAAGGCCCCCGTATCGCTATCTCTTCTCCTGAGGGCTGCTCTGGCGGCTGGTATGCTGAAACATCCCGATGCTCAGAAATACAGTCTGAAGGTAGCTAAGATTATGACTGCTATTTTGTCAAGCGGAACGGGTTACAGCCAGGATAAGGCCATAAAGGTAATATTCATTTCCGACGAATACGCCATCTTCCGTGACGGTATGCGTTTTGTCCTTTCACAGCAGGATTTTATCGATTCGCGTTACGACCGTATGACATTGGAGACGGGCAACAAGGGAGAATCCATCATCCTCTGGTTCGATACTTATCTGGTTCAGCAAAGACGCAAGGGGGATTGAGAATTGAGAGTTGATGTGGCTAACAACAGTCTCAAAATGCTGTAAATTTATCCTCTCAAAGGCATCAGAAGAGATGCGCGAACCCCTTGTTCCGATGATTTTCCTGTATTTTCAACTCACCTGAGTGATGCGGAATTTTTGTATTCAGACAACAAATACTATGAATTTTGTGGCAAAATGGGATGTTTGATCGGTTTTTTATGATATTGGTAAGTCTCAGTTGGCGCATCTTGTGAAGGCAATGTGCAGGGGTTTGTCAGGCAAGCGAGCCTATGTTTGCAACCTCCTCGAGCCTAAACTTGCATAATCCCGGGTATCGCACGTGCAGACTCCCGAGGCGATTTGTTACCGTCGAAGTTACTGGCACTCGGAAAAGGAAAGAAAAATAAACTTTTCTTTCGCTCTTCTCTCGTTTTTTCGTAACTTTGACATCTATAATATCGAAGTTACTCCGTCTCGGCATAAAAAAGATTAAAATCTTTTGTTCTGCTCTCGACCTTTCGTAACTTTGACATCATAAAACAAACATTTAAAACCTATTTAATCTATGAGAAGAATTAAATTGCTATTCATTGCATGCATTGCTGCCGTCTCTGCTTATGCGCAGCGTGCCAGTTACAACATTATCCCTCTTCCCAAAGAGGTGAAGGCGGACACAACTTCAGTTGGTAGAGCACAACACTTTTAATGTTAAGCTTCCTGTGGAAGGTTAAAGGGTCGAAGAATTCATCCCCAAGCGGGCTTCTTTATTCCTTCTTCTCAATATTTTTTCTTAGGTACTTACCTATTGTTTCTCCTGCATCTTTCATTGGATCGCGCAGGGTAATTATGTCGTTGTTATGCCCGTCAGATCCCTTTAGGAAGAACAATGCCTCGGTTGTATTGGCTTTTGTATCAATCAGTTTTATTTCGGCAGTTATTCTGCCTGATTTCTGTACGTCCTTTACAACAATGACTAGTTTGAACTGATCGCTGTTGTTCACGGGTACGGCTGTTATCTTCTTCGTCTCGTCGTTGAACCACTCAAAAAAGTAATCCAGAGATCTTTCTTCCCAGTCTTTGGCCCTGCGGGCAAGGTTCAGAAAATCAGAGAAGCTATTATCACCTAGATAGGTTGCTTTGGAGCAGTCCAGTTCAATCATAAGTTTGCCGGCATTCTTCAGACAGTCTACACCACCTTTTACCAGCATTAAATTACCTGCATTACCTGTTAGACAGAATGCTAGCATAAACACGAATACAGAAAGTCGTTTCATAGCTTTTCCTAAAATAAAATGGTTCGTAATGATATTAGTTTCTTTATTTCACTTTGCAAATACATATGTATTTTGTGATATGACAATTCTTTTTGTGGAATTATAGCTTTTTTTGCATCAAATCGGGATAAACGTGCGTTCTACCTTCCGTAAATGAGATAGTTCAGTACCTTGTGCCTGTTGTGCTCTTTTGTTAGCTTATTTGCTGACAACAGTCTACTTGTTTTTGGACAAAATTAATTTAAATATTTTATTATGTTAGTTGATTATCTTTATTTTTCACTATCTTTGCGCAGCAAATTATGTATTTAAAAGAATTATGCGTTGTTTTTCTTTAACTTTGTACACTATTCTGTTTCTGATGCTGCCCCTTATGGTAAACGCGCAGAAAACGGAGGAACCTGACGTTATAATGACAGACTCCTCTATCCAAATACTTGATCCCGTTTCACAAGTGCCAGACTCTTTGAAGAGAGAAAAAGCAAAGGATACCAACATTATATTAGAGAGCTTCAGCAACATGGAGAAGATTGATGTTGACTATAAGAAAATAGAGGAATTTGTGAAGAAGAACCCAAAGGGGTACAAGGATCTTATGAAGAGATTTTTGGACAATCCTCTTTCTCTTTCGGTAGAAGAAGTTGTTAAACTCTATTACGGATATCCTTTCACCAATGGCTATAATCCTAATCGTGTGGATGCATTAACAAAGCCGACTAGGCTGATGTTGTCTGGCGAATTGCAGGGAGCACTTGATGTTTGTGAAAAAGAATTGAGGAAGGCGCCTGTGTCTTTAGCTCTTCTTGAAAAGGCAAGCTTCTTAGTCCATGAGCTAAAAGCTCCTAGCCGTCAGAAGTATGTTCAAAGAACCATGAAACTTTTATCTGCTCTTATGGCTAGCGGAACGGGTTATAGTAAAGAGGATGCGGTGAAGGTGATATACATCTCGGATGAGTATGCTGTCTTCCGTGAGATGATGGGTCTCGTTCTTTCAAAGCAGGAATTTGTTGAACGTCGCTATGACCGCATGACGCTGAATACGGGTAACGGTGGGGAGTCTATTATCCTATGGTATGATACGTATTTGATGCAGGAATGGCGTAAGAAGCATGTTCGATAATCAGAAGAAAAAGAAAAACAAGAAATAATAACAACAAAAAACCTTTATAACCTTATGAAACAAATTGGATTATTTATTTTAGCATGCATTGCTGCCGTCTCTGTTTATGCGCAGCGTGCCAGTTACAACATCATCCCTCTGCCCAAGGAGGTAAAAGCGGATACTACCCAGTTCTTTACCCTGAAAGGTGGTATGGGCATTACCTTTGATGAGGGAAATGCAGAAAACACACGAATTGCCCAGTTCCTGCAGGAATGGGTAAAGCAGGCAACAGGTGTTGAGCTGCAGTTGACAGCAGCCGACAAGAAGGCTCCCGTCCGCTTGTCTCTCATTGCTCCTGCCAAGAAGAGCAAGAAAAGTAAACAACCCGTAGAACTTACAGAACAGCAGAAGGAAAGCTATACACTGGCTGTGGGCAAGGAGGGCATCCTCATCAGCGCCTACGAGCCCGCAGGTCTTTTCCGTGCTGCTCAAACACTCCGCAAGAGCTTGCCAATAACCAAAGGCCAAAGTGTAGAACTCCCCTACGTGCAGATTACCGATCAGCCCCGCTTTACCTATCGTGGTGTGCTGTTGGATTGCGGTCGTCACTTCTTCAGCGTCGAATTTATCAAGCAATTCCTGGATGCTATGGCTCTGCATGGATGCAACCAGTTCCACTGGCATCTGACCGAGGATCAGGGATGGCGTTTCGAGGTGAAGGCATTACCCGACCTGGCCAAGAAGGGTAGTGTGCGCGAGAAGACTGTCATCGGTCCCAGCCGTATGCGTATCTATGACAACATCCCCTACGGCGGTTACTACACACAAGAAGAGTGCCGTGACATAGTAAAATATGCAGCAGAACGCTATATCAATGTAGTTCCCGAGATAGATATGCCGGGTCACATGCAGAGTGCCCTGCACGTATTCCCCAACTTGGGTTGTACGGGCGGTCCGTACGTGGTGGCTCCCTATTGGGGTGTGATGCGCGAGGTGCTTTGTGGCGGCAATCCCGAGACATTGACCTTCCTGAAGACTGTCTTCGGTGAGCTTTGCGATGTGTTCCCCTCTCCCTACATCCACATCGGCGGCGACGAGTGTCCGAAGGAACGTTGGCAGAAATGTCCCAAGTGCCAGGCTAAGATAAAGGAACTGGGTCTGACGGACGAATCGAAGGTTAAGTTTGAGGGCGACGGTGGCCGAGGAAGTCAGGATGGACGCAGCCCGGAGAATAAACTGCAGTCATATATCAACCACGAGATAGAGCAGTTCCTGGCTTCAAGGGGTCGCAGCCTGATTGGTTGGGACGAGATTCTGGCCGGAGGACTGACAGAGGACGCTATTGTGATGTCCTGGCGTGGCACCAAGGGCGGCGTTGCAGCAGCCAAGCAGAACCACCGCGTAATCATGAGTCCCAATGTGTATGCCTACCTGGATCATCCTCAGCTGAAGGATTATGGCAAGCAGCCCCGTACGACGGACAGCTACATCGTTTCCTGCAGCAAGATATATTCTTTCGAGCCTCTCGTTCCAGAAGAACTGACTAAGGAGCAGAGTGACTGCATCCTTGGTTATCAGGGCAACCTGTGGACCGAACAGGTGGCTTATCCGGAACATGCCCTCTATCAGCTGCTACCCCGTTTGGGTGCTATGAGTGAGGTGCAGTGGTGCAATCCTGAGCAGAAGGACTTCGAGAACTGGAAGAAACGTCTGCCGCAGCTGAAAAAGCTCTATGACAAAATGGGGCTTGTTTATTGCAACGAAGTGGAGTAAATTGAAAGTTGAGAGTTGAAAGTTGAAAATTGAAGATTATGAAAAATAAGATATTATTTTTGTTAGGTATGGCACTATTGATGTGCGTACCTGTGCAAGGTCAGGATAAAGTATGGAAAAAGGGCGATGCGCTGATTACAGATGCTTCGCAGATTAAGGCCACGGCCCCGGAAAGTGATCAGTTTGCTGCAGCTAATCTTATTCGTCCTGAGGGTGATGGTGTAGGCACTAATCAGTATATCTACCATACGGCATGGAGTGGAAGTAACATGATAACAGCCGATGTAGATCCCTTCCTGCAATTCCACCTTCCGAAAGCTGAGCAGCACATTATCTTCTCTATGATAGGTTCTGCATGGAGCGCCACCTACGATACACCTACCGAGGTGGTGATACAGGCTACTAACAACCCCAGCGGAGAATGGACTACCATCACCACCCTGAAGAATATGGACGATGATTTCACGTCCTACACCCCTGAGCGTTATACTTCGCCTCACATCGACCTGGGTGCAGAATACACTGATGTGAAGTTCCTGGTAAAGAAGACTTACGTGAATCGTCACCAGTCGGCTGGCGGTCTGTTATTGTCATTGGGCCGTTTCCAGATTTACGAGGCATATCTAGGCGAACCCGATCCTGAACCGCAAGGTCCTTCTTGGAAGAAAGATGTAGCGTTGCTGACCAACGGCTCACAGATAACATCCAACAACTCGGAAAACGGATTCCCGCCCAGCAATCTGTTGCGCCCTGAGAGCGAAGGAGTAGGAACTAATCAGATTATCTGGCACTCATCCTGGAGCAATCCTGGTCCTCTGCCTGCTGGTACCGATACTTATTTGCAGGTTTACCTGAACGAAGCCGAGCAGCACATCATCTTTACTATGATAGGTTCCACATGGACTCAGACTTATGACACGCCCGTAGAGATGGTAATTGAAGCAGCTAATTTGCCTGGCGAATGGACAGAAGTTGCTCATCTGACTGATATGCAGAACGATTTCACTGGTTGGACACCTGACCGTTATCAGTCACCTCATATTGATTTAGGCGCTGCTTACACGGACATTCGTTTTATCGTAAAAAAGACTGTCAATGCAGGAAAGAGCAATCGCTATGATGCCAATGGCAATCCTTTCGTTTCGCTGGGCCGCTTCCAGGTTTATCGTGCAGTAGAGGGCAAGGAAGAGCCAGTAGATCCCAAGGAAAACATCAACCTGCTCTTCATCGGTAACAGCATCACAGCAGGAGCCACACTTGGCAACGCTTCTACGCAGGCGCCGCCTATTGTATGTCGTGCTTTGGTGGAAGAGGCAACGGGCGTTACTACCAATGTATATAATGGGGGACATTCAGGCATCACCACATTCGGCTATCTGCCAGGCAGGGACGACTTTACTCGTATCGTCAACAACGCTAAAGCTTTCAGAAAGCAGAACGGAGGAAATATCTATATCTCCATTATGCTGGGTACCAATGACAGTGCTTGCTCTGGTACAGAGGGCGCTCCTGTAAATCCGGATGTATATGGCAAGAACATCAGGTCCATCATCGATAAGCTCTTTGAGACCGTTCCCGACTGCAAGATTCTGCTGAACTATCCCATCTGGTACAGCCCTAGCACCTATAACGGCGCTATGTACCTGCAAGAAGGTCTGGATCGTCTGCGCAGCTACTATCCCGTGCTGGATGCCATTGTGGCTGAGTACGATCAGGTGTATGCCGGCAAACGCGATGTTTGGGAATACTTCGAGAACAACTTTGCCCTTTTTACTCGTGAGAGCGGAAATGCTGGCTACTTCTATCTGCATCCCAATGCAAACGGTGCCAAGCGTTTGGCAGAGATTTGGGCAAATAGCCTGTTGGAACTCATTAAGGCCGACGGCATAGAGGTGAAGAATCCATTGCCCGAATGGAACGTTTTTAAGCCACAGAACGACAAGAAGTACAGCTTGAAGACCACTCGTGGCGATATGGGCGTGAAGGACGGTAAGCTTACCAGCACCGTAAAGACGGGCATTGGAGCTACAAAGGGCGAGTTCGCTTTCATTACCTACGAGGGGAATACCTATTTGTATAGTGTAGCAGATAAGTCGTTCATGTATCGCGACCCTATCTCGTACAGTAGCGACTGGAGTAACATCATCTGCTCAAACGAATACCTGCAACCCATAAAGGTTAACTTTACTGGAACTCCCGAGGCTTATCCCTATTACCTGACAATGGACGGCTATGTGTTTAATAGCGCCAGCAGTACAGAGACCGGTATCTGCGCCAACACTTATACTCCGCATGATGCGGGTAACCAGACAGCTATCCAGGAGGAGGGCGACTTCAACCCCACAGAGGCGTTGGAAATTATCAGCAATTATGTGGCCAAGCAGCCCGTTGTATTTGAAGCTCAACTTCCAACGGGAGCTTCGTTGACCGTTTTTCGGACCGTGGAGGAGAATAACAACGGTAAGTCGGTTATCATCATCCCAGGTGGCGGCTATTCGTACGTAGCAGGTAGTTATGAGGGTTCCGACTGGGCCCCTTTTTACCGTGATTTGGGGTTTACTGTTGCCGTGCTCAGGTACACCCTTCCAGGCGGTAACCCGGAGATTCCTCTGAACGACGGAAAAGCTGCCCTGCAATATCTGCGTGAGAATGCCGAAGATTTGCAGATAGACCCCCAACAAGTGGGTGTGATGGGTTTCAGTGCCGGCGGACATCTGGCCAGCACCATAGCAACTCATCTCACGGGTGATGAACTGCCCGCTTTCCAGGTGTTGTACTATCCAGTAATCAGTATGGAGGCCAACTATACGCATGCCGGCTCCCGTGAGAACCTGTTGGGCAAGAATCCCAGCAAGGATTTGGTGAATCTGTACAGCAACGAGAAGCAGGTAACCTCAGAAACCCCTCCTGCATATATATGCTGGGCCAGCGACGACGCTACCGTTAAGCCTACCAACAGCCTGAAGTACAGGCAGGCGCTTAAGAATGCCGGCGTTCCTGTTACAAGTAAGACATTCTCATCTGGTGGTCATGGTTTCGGCTTCAAAACCACCTTTGTCCATCACAAGCAGATGTTGCAAGACCTGACAAATTGGCTGGAGGGGTTGGATGAGACTTATGATGGAATAAAGACCCCCTCCGACTCCTCCTTTATGGGGAGAGGAGAAGTCTACGACCTTTCTGGCCGAAAGATCAATTCTTCACTCATCACTCGTCACTCTTCACTAAAGAAGGGTATCGTTATCACCGACAATAAGAAAATGATTATCCGATAAGGCTCAAATTAACAAAATGAAAAGGCTTCAGAAAAGGGCGATTACACTAACGGCATTATGCCTGGTGGTAATAGCAAAGGCAGGTGCACAGATGCTGCACTACAATAAACCGGCAGAGTTCTTTGAGGAGACGCTGGTAATCGGTAACGGCACTATGGGTGGTATCATCTATGGCGGAACGGAGCAAGATAAAATCTCCTTGAATGATATTACGCTTTGGACGGGCGAACCCTGCAATATGAAAGTCTATTCGCCTGATGCGCATAAGAGCATTCCCGCCATCCGTGAAGCCTTACGTCAGGGTGATTATCAGAAAGCCGACTCGCTGCAGCACGATGTTCAGGGACATTTCTCGCAGAACTATCAGCCGCTGGGACAGCTTACCATAGATTATCTGGATACGGAAACACCTGCCTCAGGCTATCGCCGTTGGTTGGATATAGGCAACGCTACAGCTCATACAGCTTATCAGAGGGGTGCCTACAGATATACTACAGAATATTTTGCCACACATCCTGATTCAGGAATCGTTATCCGCATTAATACTGATAATCCCAAGGGAATCTGTGCCCGCATAGGACTGAACTGTCAACTCAAGAGCCAGCTTCGTACAGAGGAAGGAAAGGTGCTGGTGAACGACGGCTATGCTGCCTATACCTCTTTACCCAGCTATTACAATGCTCAGGAGCGCTTCTCTTATGACCCCTCTCGCGGCATTCATTTCTGCACCAAGGTCCAGGTAGAGGGAGAGAATGTAAAGGCCGAGGGCGATGCGGTTGTCGTAAACGGGTCTAGCGAGGTTGTCATCTATCTGGTAAATGCCACCTCTTTCAACGGCTACGATAAAGACCCAGTTAAGGAGGGCCGCCCCTATCGGCAATTGGCCGATGCCAGGATGAAACACCTGACGGCTTCGTCCTACGAAGCGCTGAAGGACCGCCACGTAACCGACTATAAGAATATCTTCGACCGAGTGAAGCTCTCTCTGGGGGAAAGCAAGTCAGATACTCGCTCTACCGAGGAAGTCCTGAAGGAGTATGTTGACGAGAGTATCTTCAATCCCGACCTGGAAGCCCTTTACTTCCAATATGGCCGCTACCTGCTTATCTCCTGCTCCCGAACACCTAATGTGCCCGCCAACCTGCAAGGCCTGTGGAACGAGAGCATTCTGCCTCCCTGGTCTTGCAACTACACCACCAACATCAATCTGGAGGAGAACTACTGGCCTGCAGAGACAGCAGCCCTGCCTGAGATGCACCTTTCTCTGCTTACCTACATGAAAGAACTGCAAGGGTCAGGTGAACTTACTGCTAAGGCTTACTATGGTGTGGATAAGGGTTGGTGCCTGGCTCATAATACCGACATCTGGGCTATGACCTGCCCAGTCGGTCTTCATACGGGTGACCCCCAATGGGCCAACTGGAACATGGGTGGTACCTGGGTCAGCACGCACATATGGGAACATTACACCTTCTCACTGGATAAGGAGTTTCTTCGCGAATACTATCCTGTCCTGAAGGGTGCTGCCGAGTTCTGTCTGGGCTGGCTGGTTCCCCTCTCATCTTTCGACCCTCAACCCTCAACCCTCAACCCTCAACTCTCAACTCTAAACTATCTAGTCACCGGTCCGTGTACCTCGCCCGAGAATGCATATGTGACACCTGACGGTTATCACGGACGTACTTGCTATGGCGGTTCGGCCGACTTATCTATGATTCGCGAGTGTCTGACAGATGCCCGTAATGCAGCCCTTGTGCTGGGGGTGGACAAGGATTTTGTTGCTGAGGCTGACAAGGCACTCTCTCTACTGCAACCATATAAGATAGGTAAGAAGGGCAATTTCCAGGAATGGTTCTACGATTGGGACGACGAAGACCCGCATCATCGTCATCAGAGTCACCTCTTCGGCATTTATCCCGGTCATAGTCTTACCGACGGCGTAAATACTGTGGAGGATATGCATAAGGCAGCTCACAAGTCGTTGGAGATTAGAGGCGACCGCACTACGGGTTGGAGTACCGGTTGGCGCGTCAACCTCTATGCCCGTCTGCACGATGCCAAGAACGCCTACCACATCTACCGTAAACTGCTCTCGTACGTAAGTCCGGACGGCTATCAGGGTTCCGATGCACGCAGAGGCGGCGGTACCTATCCCAATCTGCTGGACGCCCATTCACCCTTCCAGATTGACGGCAACTTCGGCGGCTGTGCCGGCGTGATAGAGATGCTTATGCAGAGTAACTATAACGTTAATGATAATGATAACAAAGGTAATTCTAAACTCTCAACTCTAAACTCTCAACTCTTCATAGAATTGCTTCCCGCTTTACCCGATAACTGGAAAAACGGTAGCGTAAGCGGTATCCGCGCCCGTGGCGGCATATCCGTCAACATGGAGTGGAAAGACAGCAAGGTAACTGCCCTTACCCTTACCTCCCAACAGCCAGCAAAGATTACCCTTATGGTAAACGGACAAGTAAAGGTAGTGAAGTTGAAGAAGGGTGATAACAAGATAAAATGCTAAGGTAATATGAAACGGACACTCTCCTTGCTTGCCCTGCTGCTACCCTTGCAGTGGCTGCATGCCATTGGACTTTTCGACCTTAGGTGCGAGATGCTGCATCAGCCCTGGGGCATAGACAACACGAATCCTGCTCTGAGCTGGAAGATAACACCCGGCGAGAACGGACTCCGCCAGACCGCTTACCAAATTCTGGCAGCCTCCAGTCCCGAACTGCTGACTGAGGAGAAGGCTGACCTCTGGAATACGGGTAAGGTAAATAGTGGAGAAAGTCTGTGGATACCGTATTCAGGCAAGGCGCTGACATCGCGCAGCGTGGTTTATTGGCAGGTTCGTGCCTGGGATCAGAACGATAAGGTGGGCGGTTGGGCCCGTGGCGCACATTTCAGCGTCGGCCTTCTGGACAAGAGTCTTTGGCAGGGCCAGTATATAGGCATGAAGCGCCAGGACCGAAAGGTGCAGCCTATGCTTTGGAAGTCCTTCAGCTACGAGGGTAAGGGTAAACCGGCTTTCCTGCACATCAATACACTTGGTTATCACGAGGTCTATCTGAACGGAAAGAAGGTATCAGACGATGTGCTGGTACCCGCTATGGTGGAATTCACCAAGCGAAGCCTCTGTATGACCTATAATGTCACCGACCTCCTTCAGGAAGGGCAGAACGATCTGGTTATCTGGTTGGGTACAGGCTGGTACGAGGCTGGCATACCCGGCGTGAAAGAGGGAGGTCCTTATGTTATGGCACAGATTGACTGTCAAAATGGTTATGAATGGAACACCATTGTTAAGACCGACGAGACGTGGAAAGCCCGAACGAGCGGCTATTACTTCGACGGCTCCGTGAAACCTTACGGCTTCGGCGGCGACTTAGTAAAGGCCGAGGAACTTCTCCCTGACCTCACGCATGCCTCTTTAGAGGCCGCCGAATGGCAAGGCCAACTCTCGACTCTCAACTCTCAACTCTCAACTGACATAACCCCTATGATGTGTGAGCCTAACAAGATTCAAAAGGTCGTTCAAGCACAGAATATATCACGCTTCCAGAGCAACAAATGGATGGTGGATATGGGTAGGAGCATCGTCGGTTGGGCACGCTTCAATTTCGGCAAGCTGAACAAGGGACAGCAGATAATCATCAGCTACGGAGATATGCTGGGTTTGGATGGCGACTTCGAACACGGTGTATATACCGATCGCTATATTGCCAGTGGCGAGGGCGAAGAGTCGTTCTGTAATAAATTCAGCTATCATGCTTACCGTTACATCAAGATACAGGGCTTGGGACATCAGCCAAGACTTTCGGATATCGAGGGTCTGAGCATTTATACGGGTTACGAGAAGGAGTCAGCCTTTGTCTGCAATGATGCCGATATCAATGCCATCCACGATATGGTGCACTACACCTTCAAGTGTCTGACCCAGAGCGGCTATATGGTGGATTGCCCCCACCACGAACGCCAAGGCTACGGAGGCGACGGCAATGCCTCTATCCTGGCCGCACAGACGATGTACGATATGTATCCGATCTATCGCAACTGGCTTCAGGCCTTTGGCGATGCACAAGGCGAGGATGGCGAAGTGCCTCACGTAGCACCTACCATGTGGGCTTGCGGAGGCGGTCCCTTCTGGTGTGCCTTTATTGCCAATGCCCCTTGGCAGACCTATCTGCAGTATGGCGACAAGCGGATGCTGGAGCGTTACTATCCCAATATGCAACGCTACCTGCAGTATGCCGAGAAGTGTATGCCCGACGGACTATTGAGCCTTGAGAACCGCTGGCCCACCTCGCCGAAGAAACACTGGTTCCTGGGTGACTGGGCCTTGCCCAACGAGGAGCATCAGCACCATACGGAGAGTATCGACGATGTGAACAGTTGCTCTATGAGTTGGGTTTATGGCATTATGGCACAAGTCGCTTCCGTTTTGGGTAAACCGTCAGATGCTGTGCTTTACCAGCAGAAACAGCAGGAAATCAATGGCAAGATTCATCAGAAATTCTATAATAAGAAGGAGGGAACCTATGCCAGCGGCTTGCAACTCGATGCTGCCTTCCCCCTCTTTGTGGGCGCTACGCCCGAAAACCTTCGCGAAAAGGTGAACAGCCAGCTCAAGAAGGATATCTATGACCGTTGGGAGGGTCACTTGTTTACCGGCCTTGTGGGTGTTCCTATCGTTACCCAATGGCTCACCAAGGCAGGCGAGGCACAAGTGATGTATGATATGCTCAAACAGCGCAGTTTCCCTGGCTATCTGTATATGATAGAGAACGGGGCTACCACTACGTGGGAGCATTGGAATGCCCGTCGGAGTCGTATTCACAACTGCTACAATGGCATAGGCTCTTGGTTCTATCAAGCATTAGCCGGCATTGTTCCGGATGAAAGCAATGCAGCTTACCGACATTTCTTTATCCGACCTCAGATGGCCGACGGCATCAACTTCGTCCGTGCCCTGAAACCAACTCCCTATGGTGATATCAAGGTAGAATGGAACCTCTCGAAGGCAACCTTCGACATCCGCCTGACCATTCCGCCAGGCACAACGGGCACACTTGAATGCCCGGCATCCCTTGAGGCTAAGGTTGCAGAGATGCCGCCTACCAGCCTTATGCGCTATGGCCTTATCTACAACGAGAAACAGCGCGACCGCATAGATGCTCCTGAGAACGAGAAGTTCCCTGCCGCCGAGCCCATTCAACTCCAGAGTGGCACATACCGAATTATATATATGTTGAAAGGTAAAAATTGATTTTTCTCATTTTTTTTAATTTTTGCGGGAACATTTTCCTTTGTTTTGCGTCTTAAAGATAGAAAGAAGACAAAAAGAGAGCAAAAAGTATAATGGAGAGAGAAGAGTTCTGCACGTTAGCCCGCCAGATGAGGGCGGGCATCATGGTCCTGAGCCAACGATTTCTGAAGGATGAGGCTGAGGCGGAAGATAATGTGCAGGATACATTGTTAAGGTTGTGGACCATCCGCGAGAAACTGGATGAGGTCCGCTCCATTCAGGCTCTTTCCTATGCCATCTGCAAAAATCTGTGTGTCTCAAAACTTAGGCAGAGAAGGATTATTCCTATGGAGCTTAACGAGGAGATAAAACTTATCAGCACACATGATTCGCAGTGGATGCTGGAAGAAAAAGAGAATGCCCAATGGCTGGAGGAAAGGATAGAGGAACTGCCCTCGGCACAGATGCAGATTCTGAGGATGAGCCAGCAGGACGGACTGGAGAACAACGAAATTGCAGAAATCCTGGGCATCAGCGAGGTGACCGTCCGTACGGCTCTCTGCAAAGCAAGAAAAAATCTCTTGGAGAAACTCATGAAACGTGAAGCGGAACAACTAAAAGCTGTAGAACTATGAAGAAGGTGACATCAGAAAACGTACAAGAATACCTCGCCCGCTACATGGAGGGAGAGAGTACTCAGGAGGAGCAGCGACTGCTGAAAGAATACTTTGGCAACACCAAAGATTTGCCTGCCGAACTGACTCCATACGCCCAAATGTTTGTTGTGCTGGAAAAGAAACCAGAAACACCCAGCGTGGAAGCCTTGGACCGTTTCTCCAAAGGGCAGATTCCGGCAGTTCACCGAGATGTTAAGTTGTGGCCCTTAGTGGCAGCAGCTTGCGTTGCAGCCTTTGCTGTTATCTTCCTGACTCCACCTAAACACGATGAGAACATGACTATAGCATACGTGGATGGTAAGATGATTACCAATCAGGCGCAAGCCATGCAGATGGGACAGGAAGCCCTGCAGGAGATATTCAGCAACGGAAACGAAGAAGAACAACTTACAGATTTATTTAATGCAAAATGAAACGAACACTATTTATATTATCAATGCTTATTGGCATCAGCCTAAGCACCTCAGCTCAACGGGGATTGCAGATTAATGAGGTCTTCGAAGGAAAGGTCATCGCCAAGCAATATATGCAGGAAAGCCTTATAAAGGGAGACAACGTGGCACCTTATAAGCTAAGGCTGCTTCACACGGTCAAGTTCTTGGCCAATAACTCACAGCGGGCAAAGGCGGATGCTCTTTTCAACATTGACATGAGAGAACGCATCTCTGACGACGACAGCAACATGGAGATGGAGACTCGCGACGGCTTCCTTTATTACGCCATTGTGCAGCTCACAGATAACGAAAAGGGAACACATCGCTACATCTGCTACCAATGCAGACCCAAGTCGACCAAATTCGACATTACTATGGTCTATATGGAGGGCGAAGCCTCACTTGCAGACTTGAGAAAAACATTCAAGAGAAAATGAGAATAGGTTATTAGTTTAACAGGTTATTAGTTTAATAGATTAAAAATATGAAAAAGTATCTTTTAGCCATAGCCATGGCTGTTTTAGCTGTAACAAACGTATTTGCAGATAATGATAATGATGACGACAAATATCCCGGCGGATGGGACTTTGAACTGCCAGGACTGAAGGTGAGTAAGGCTTCTACCAGCTCTAAGGCAACGGTCAAGGGCTCTATCAGTTCCACCTTTTCGTTTGGTTTTATTGGCGGTGTCAGCCAAGACCCGGGTGTCGGCATAAACATGGGACAGTCTTTCGAGATTGAATGGGGCGATGTAATCAGCACCAAGTTGCGTCTGGGCAGAAAAGACTTCTTGCGTCTGGGAATGGGATTTGACTGGCGCAATTACAGAATGACTGACAGGATGTTCGTAAAAGGAACCGACGGAATAGCCGTTACATCTCCCTTTCCCGCTGGCACAGAGCCTAAGTTCAGCCGCATTCATACCTTCAGCCTTTCTTTCCCTCTGAAGTACTACCATTATTTCAACAAGAAAATGTATTTTGCCATAGGTCCAGAACTGTACATCACCCCTTGGGCTTCGCTCAAGACCAAGTATTACGAGAATGGAGAGGAGCAGAAAATTACTGCCGGCAACATACACGAAAATACTGTCTCTCTGGGCGTAGGTGCCGAGATAAACATTCACCATATTGGTATCTACTATAAGTACAATCCCTTTAATGTCCTGAGCAGCAGTTTCGGCCCTGGGTTCGCCAGCATGACAACCGGTATAAAGATTGCTTTCTAAGCAGATGCTTCTTGCTTATTCATAAAAATCTCCCCAATTAGAAAAAAGATATTATCTAACTGGGGAAATTTTATTGGTTATGCGGTTCTCAGTTGTGAACCAAGGTGCCGATTTCTTCGCCATCGAGCACCTTTTTAAGGTTGCCTACGATGTCCATATTGAAGACATAGATGGGCAGATTGTTCTGCATACACATAGCTGTAGCTGTGATGTCCATTACCTTCAGGCCACGGGCAATGACATCTGAGTAGGTGATATCATGGAACTTGGTGGCTGTGGGGTCTTTCTCTGGGTCGGCTGTATAAATGCCGTCAACGCGAGTTCCCTTTAGCATAACATCAGCCTCTATTTCAATACCACGCAGGGAAGAACCTGTATCGGTCGTGAAGTAGGGGCTTCCTGTTCCAGCACTCATGATGACAACCTCGCCGTTCTCCATAGCCTCGATAGCTTTCCACTTGTTGTAGAACTCGCCGATGGGTTCCATGCGGATGGCAGTCAGCACACGGTTCTTCTGACCGATAGCACCCAAGGCACTACTCAGGGCCAGCGAGTTGATAACGGTGGCGCACATACCCATCTGGTCTCCCTTCACACGGTCGAAACCTTTGCCGGCTCCTGTCAGGCCGCGGAAGATATTGCCTCCGCCAATTACAATACCAATCTGCACACCCATCTCGGCGGCTTCCTTAATCTGCTGTGCATACTCGTTCAGACGCTGTACGTCGATGCCGTAACCTTGTTGACCCATCAGACTCTCGCCTGACAGCTTCAGTAGAATTCTTTTAAATCTTGCCATATGTTTTTTGTTTACCGTTTACTGTTTACCGTTTATTGATTAGAGCCGCTTTTCGTTATTACGATTATTGTTATAACGTTGTTACGATGTTATTTTGCGGCCCATTCTTCACTCTTCATTCTTCACTCTTCACTTATAAATCTTACTTCCTTAAAATCATAACGCCTTAGTTTTCCGTTCCCGTCTTCCAGGATAAGATGACCCGTTGGTTCAACATCACGGATGCGAGCCTGAAAGATGCCGCCATCATCAGCGTATGAGTGAAGAGCATCCTTACGGTACAAATGCTGCATATATAGCTGGTGTAGTTCTCCGTAATGCTCCCCTTCCATCATACCATAATAACAGATGAATCGCTCCATGATGTTTTTCAGCACCTGTTCGCAGTTCTCCTCGTGCCCCAGAATCTGTGCCAGAGAAACGGGGTTGGGGGCATCACTGCGGAAAAGAGTTTGGTTAATGTTCACTCCTACGCCAATGACAGATTTGCGGACATTCTTCCCCTGTAAATCGTTCTCTATAAGCATGCCAACAGCTTTCTTGTTGCCAAAGTATATGTCGTTGGGCCATTTTATATGAAACCCTTTTGTATAGCTATTGAGTATATCGCAGATAGCCAGCGCTGTAATCTCCGAAAAGGCAAACACCTGATTGGCCGGCAGTTGATGAGGGTAGGCTATGATGCTGAATAGCAGATTCTGACCACGTTCAGACTCCCACTTGTTAGTGCCGGCACCACGTCCTGCCGTCTGGAATTCGGCAGTTACCAGGGTAAGCTCGAGACTTTCGTCCTCAGGCAGTTCCCTGGCATATTTGTTGGTAGAAACCGTTTCTTCTAAAGATATCCTTTTCATCCTAACTCTAAACTCTAAACTCTCAACTCTCAACTTTACATCACCTGTACCAAACGGGTGAGCGGAAGGCATCTTCTATGTGGTTGATAACATCTCCGTTACTGAGAATGGAAATGATGTCGAAACGGACAGGAAGGTCTATGCGATTGAGACGAATGTAAGCATCAGCCGCCAAGACCGTATTTCTGATTTTCCTGGGTGTAACAGCATCTTCAGGATTTCCATATTTGCTGCTTGTGCGCGTCTTTACTTCTGCCACTACCAAAGTGCCGTCTTTCTCGGCCACAATATCCAGTTCCTTATGGCCGCTTCTCCAGTTGCGATCCAGGATGGTATAGCCTTCCCTGATAAGATAGTTTGCGGCTTTGTCTTCGCCCTCAATGCCAAATTCGTTATGTGCAGCCATTTTCATTCTCTAATTTGTCGGCAAATTTACAAAATTTCTATATTTTTGCATACAAAAGCATAGAATAATCTTTATGGCAGATGATAATTTCTATATGAAACAGGCGCTTCAGGAAGCCAAATGTGCCTTCGAAGAAGACGAGATACCCGTGGGAGCAGTTATTGTATGCAGCGATCGTATCATAGCCCGTGCCCATAATTTAACCGAACGACTCTCGGACGTGACGGCTCACGCTGAGATGCAAGCTATAACTGCAGCATCTGAATATTTGGGAGGTAAGTACCTGACGGACTGTACTTTGTACGTAACCGTAGAGCCTTGTATTATGTGTGCTGGTGCTTTGGGATGGTCTCAGATAGGTAGGGTAGTTTATGGTGCAGAAGATGAAAAGCGAGGTTTCCGCAAGTTTGCTCCTCAGGCTCTTCACCCTAAGACCCAACTTGTTTCTGGCGTGATGGAGGAAGAATGCGCATTGCTGATGAAGGAATTCTTCCAGCGGAAGCGCTAACCTAAAAAATGTGAAAACGCTTGATGTTACAAAGAAAAATACCTACCTTTGTGCACAATATAATAAAAACATTAACAATTAAAACATAACAACTATGGCAACTTCAATCAAAGAATTAAATCCCCAGATTATCTGGAAGAACTTTTACTTGCTTACGCAGGTTCCCCGTCCCAGCGGACATTTGCAGAAGATTCAGCAGTTCCTTTTGGATTGGGCGAAAGAACACGGAATAGAGGCCTTTAAGGACGGAGCAGGGAATATCGTAATGCGTAAACCCGCCACTCCCGGTATGGAGGGACACAAGATGGCTGTCCTGCAGGCACACATGGATATGGTTCCCCAGAAAACTGACGAGAGCAAGCATAACTTCGAGACAGACCCCATAGAAACTTATATCGATGGTGACTGGGTTAAGGCTAAAGGTACGACTCTAGGTTCTGACGACGGTATGGGCGTAGCTGCCATCATGGCCGTTATGGAGAGTACTGACTTGCAGCATGGTCCTCTGGAGGCGCTGATTACTGCCGATGAGGAAAGTACCATGTATGGTGTGAACCATCTGGCTGCTGATACGCTGAAGGGTGATATCCTGCTCAATATCGACAATGAGACGATGGGCGAATTCGTCATCGGTTCTGCCGGCGGCGTGAACATCTCAGCTACTATGCAATATAAAGAGGTAGCTCCCGAAGAGGGTGATATCGCCGTTAAGGTTGCACTGAAGGGCCTTCGTGGCGGTCACAGTGGGTTGGAAATCAACGAAGGCAGAGCCAATGCCAATAAGCTGATGGCCCGTTTCGTTCGTCAGGCTATTGCCGATGATGAGGCTCGCCTGTGTTCTTGGAATGGTGGAAATATGCGTAATGCAATTCCTCGAACTGCAACGGTTGTGCTGAGTATTCCAGAGGAGAATCTGGATGACCTGAAGGATTTGGCTCAGTATTGCGAAAAGACATTCCAAGATGAGTTCCGCGGAGTGGAAGAAGGTATTTCCGTGACTGTAGAGAATACGGATATGCCCGCAGGACAAGTGCCTGTAGAAATTCAGGACAATCTGGTAGATGCTATTATGGCCTGTCATGACGGTGTGTTGCGCCATATTCCCAGTATCCCGTCGGTAGTGGAGACCAGCAGTAACTTGGGTATCATTAACATAGGTGCAGGAGAGGTTAGTATCCTTATCTTGGGCCGTTCCAGCAACGAGACGATGATGGAATATCTTCAGGAGATGCAGGAGTGCTGCTTCTCTATGGCTGGCATGAAGGTAGAATACGGAGGTCAGTATGGTGCTTGGCAGCCTAACTTCGACAGCCCCATCGTTGCTACGATGGTGAAGGTGTACAAGGAAATCTTCAACGAGGATGCGCGTGTGGAGGTTTGTCATGCAGGTCTGGAGTGCAGCATCATAGGCGGCGTCTATCCCAAGATGGATTTGGTAAGCTTTGGCCCTACGTTGCGTAGTCCTCATACACCCGACGAGCGTTGCAACATTCCCAGCGTGGCTAAGTTCTGGGAGTTCCTGGAAGCTTTGTTGAAAGCTATTTAATTATTAGGCTTCAGACCTTATACTTTAGTCAACTTTCAAATTCCAATTTTCAATTTTCAACTGAATGAGATGAAAGCAATTAGCACAACAAAGGCTCCTGCAGCCATTGGCCCTTATAGTCAGGCCATTGAAGCAAACGGTTTTGTTTATGCAAGCGGTCAGCTTCCCATTGATCCCGCAACAGGTCAGTTTCCTGAGGGTGGCATCAAGGAACAGACACGTCAGTCATTGACCAACGCTCATAACATTCTTAAGGAGGCTGGTATTGACCTTTCTCACGTAATAAAGACAACAGTATTCCTGAGTGATATTGCCAACTTTGCCCCGATGAACGAGGTGTATGCTCAGTTCTTCAGGGAACCTTTTCCTGCACGTAGCGCTGTGGCAGTTAAGGATTTGCCCAAGGGTGCTTTAGTAGAGATAGAGGTAATAGCCGTAAAATAATTGTTAATCAAAAAAACATACTTCTAATATGAAAACAACAAGATTCTTATCTGCATTTCTAATGGTAGCTGTATGCCTTTCGGGTTATGCCCAGAAGGTGATTACTGCCCAAAGTCCAGACGGAAAGGTAAGTGTAAACGTAACACTCTCTGATCGCATTTATTATGATGTAGTAAGTCACAATGAGACGTTGCTGAAACAGAGTGTCATAGGTATGCAGCTCAAAGACAAGACGTTGGGTGCCAATCCCGTTCTGAAGAAGAAGAGCGTGCGTACAGTTAATGAGACGGTAAAGCCTGTTCTCCCGCTGAAGTATAGCGAAGTAGAGAATAACTATACCCTGCTCACCCTTGATATGAAGGGCGGTTATGCTGTAGATTTCCGTCTGTATAACGATGGTGTGGCCTTCCGCATGAGAACTTCTTTCCCTGGCGAGATAGAGGTGATGTTGGAGAATACCGTGTTCCAGTTGGCAGACAACTGCGATCTGGTACTGCAGCAGCCCGGCGGCTTTAAGACAAGCTGTGAGGAGAGCTATTCTATTGTGAAGAGCAACGAGTGGAAGAAGGAAGACAGGATGTCTGAGCTGCCCGTCCTTATCATGGGTAAGAACCAGAAGATTCTGCTCAGTGAGTTCGATCTTGTCAGCTATCCCGGCCTTTTCCTGAAGGGCAATGCCGACAACAGCCTTACAGCCACTCAACCCAGAGCTCCCATAGAGTATGAGGACGAAGGCGACCGCAGCCATCGCATTCTGAAAGAAGCTGATTATATCGCCAAGACAAGCGGCACACGTACTTTCCCCTGGCGCTATATGCTGATTACCCAGGAAGACGGGCGTCTGGCAGAGAACACAATGCCCATGCGTCTGGCTCAGAAATGTCAGATTGAGGATACCAGTTGGATTAAGCCCGGTCAGACTTGTTGGGATTGGCTCAATGGTATTCCATACGGACAGGATGTGACTTTCAAGGGTGGCATCAATCTGGATACCTATAAGTATTTTATTGATTTTGCTTCACGCAACGGTGTACCCTATATAATTATGGATGAGGGCTGGGCACTGAGTACCCGCGATCCCTATCATACGAACCCTGATATTAATATGCCCGAGTTACTCCGTTATGCAAAGTCCAAGAACGTGGGTGTTTTTGTATGGCTTCCCTGGTTGACCGTCGAGCACAACATGGGCCTCTTCAAGCAGTTTGAGGAATGGGGAATCGTAGGAACCAAGATTGACTTTATGGACCGTCAGGACCAATGGATGATTGATTTCTACGACCGTGTGGCAAAGGAAGCAGCTAAGCATCATATCATGGTTGACTTCCACGGAGCCTTCCATCCCAGTGGTTTGGAATACCGTTACCCCAACATCCTGACCTATGAGGGAGTTCGCGGTATGGAGTACAATGGCAATTGTACGCCTAAGAACAGTATCTGGTTCCCCTTCCTGCGCAATGCGGTAGGACCTATGGATTATACTCCCGGCTCTATGCTCTGCGCTCATCCCGAAGCTCATCGTGGCGACCGTCCCATCTGCCCCGGTGTAGGCACCAAGGCGTACCATATGGCAGTCTTCGTGCTCTTCGAGAGCAACCTGCAGATGCTGATGGATAATCCCTGCCGTTATGACCAGTGGCCCGATTGCCGCGACTTCCTGACCAGTGTTCCTGTAAACTGGGATGAGACTCGTGTGTTGGCTGCCGAAGCTGGAGAGTATATCGTAATGGCCAAACGTAAGGGTCAGAAATGGTTTATCGGTGGTATCACCAACGACCAGCCACACGAGTTGGATGTTACTCTCAACATCCTTCCCGAAGGAAAGAACCTGCAGATGACTTCTTTCGTTGACGGAGTGAATGCCGACCGTATGGCAATGGATTACCGTCAACTGAAATCCTCTGTAACCAAGGGTTCCAAACTCCATATTAAGATGGTTCGCAACGGTGGTTTCGCTGCTGTGATAGAATAATTGGATTAGGGATTAGAGAATAGGGAATAGGTGTGTTTTGAGTAGATACCTTGTTTTTCCTTCCCCTCTAATCCCTATTCCCTATTCCCTAATCCCTATTCCCTAATCCCTATTCCCTAATCCCTATAATTATGCGCCGCATTCTGTTTTTCCTTTTCCTTTTGCCGGTAATGGCTTGGGCAGGTAAAGAAACACCTGCCAAGAAGTTGGTATCCCTGCTCACAGAGTGTAGGGAACGTGAAGAGCTGGTTCCTGATTCCTTCTTCTCGGATGTGCTGTTGTTGAAGCAGGAAATCAAGGAACAGAAGGATTCTGCTGCCAAAGCCATTTATAGTGCCACTCTTGCTCATATACTGATGCGAAATGCATATTTGGGGCAGAGCAGGAAAAGGGAAACGGTAAGTCATCCGGACAGCATAACAGAATGGGGCCGGGAGGAGTATCTGCAGCACGCAATAAACTTGTATAACTATGCGCTGAAGGATCTGGAACTCCTACACAACGCGCCTACCACGGATTGGCTTCCACTTGTGAAGAGAGGTGAGGACGAGAAGTTGTACAATAGCAGTATGCTTGCTGTTGTATTCCATGCAATGCGAGGGGATTTCAGATATGAGAATCGTAATAAATCCTATAACCTGCTGTCTTATGCTACGCTTATCCGCTTCTATGAGAATCACGGTTTAAGAGAAGGAGCCTTCCGCCTGTGTATGGACTCGCTCGATTGGGTGTGGAAACATGAGGAAAAAGAGAAATACCTGTTGCAGCTTAAGGAAGATTACCAGAATCAGCTTTTCTGTGACGAAGTGTATTGCAAGCTTTCAGACTTAAAGGCCAAGGACGAAGAGAAACGTCAGATTTTGGAAGAAGGCCTGAAACTGTATCCTAAATCAAACCGAATCAAGAACGAGATAGAGGAATTGAAGAATCCTCTCCTGATCTGTGCCATACCCAACTGCATGTATCCTGGTGAGGAGATTGAGGTTGAGGTGGAAAGCGGAAGGAATATGCGTGGGGTAAGGCTGATTACCTACCGGCTTCCTGATGATTTCTCAGAAGATGAGGATGAAGACTGGAATGGGGTTTTTGCTCATGTATTACGCGTTGGCAAGCAGGTGAAGAAGGAAGTCTTTACTTTCGCTCCACATTCCGATTTTGAGACCTGGAAGGATACTTTGCGTATGCAGGCACCTTCTGATTTCGGATATTATGGAATGGTTATAGAACCGATCAATAAGGGTCGTATCAACAAAGATGATGAAGAAAAGCGAAAGCTTTGTCGTTTCTATGTTTCTAAGTTACGTGCGCTTAGGATTGGATTGCCCAATAAACAGACACAGATTGTAGTAGTTGATTGTAAAAGCGGGAAACCTGAGCAAGGCGTTTCTGTCAAGGTTATGCTTGAGCAAAATGTCAAAACCAGAAAGTCCTATACGGAGTATATTACCGACGAACGCGGAAAGGTGACCTTTGATACACCAATCTCAAGAGACGAAATCCGGGCAGACATAAGCAAGGGCGATGACCGTTTTTCTACTATGGCATTGCTAAGAAGGAATTACTTTGTCCACGACCCCGGAGAAAATGAGGTGGAACAACTGCGCATCTACACAGACCGGAGTATATACCGACCAGGTCAGACCGTTTACATCGGTGGTGTCGCGTTCAGGCAGAAGGGAAGGGAAACCGCTGTTGTAGCGGGAAAAGAATATAAATTCACATTCTCGGATACCAAGGGCAATACGTTGGCAGAGCGTTGGATAAAGACCGACGAGTTTGGTGTTATCAGCGATTCCGCTTCCTTACCTAAGGATGCTGCACCCGGTAATTACAGGATTCGGGTCGGCAGTACATACAGCAGCGTTCGTGTTGAGGAATACAGGCGTCCCACATTCTCTGTAGAGATGGATCCTGCACCAGCTGTATCTTTCCCTGCCGACAGCATACACCTGACGGGTAAGGCCGTTACATACAGCGGTGTACCTGTAGTAAATGCCCGGGTAACGGGTAAGACCAGCTACTATGCCGGATTCTGGGGTTGGAGAGGAGATGCGATAGATTATGTGTTAAAAGACACACTCTATACCGATGCCGAGGGACGGTTTAAGGTAGGGCTGCCTTTGAATTATATTCAGGAAGACATCCGCTATGGTGCCAGCCTAACGCTTGATGTTGACGTTCTTAGTCAGCAAGGCGAAACAGAACAAGGTAACATCACCGTCAGAATGAGTTCGCGTCCTTATGTGCTGAATGGCAATGTTCTTGCACGTCAGGATAAAGACAATCTTCGTACATGGATATTCGGCCTTTATTCCAGCACAGGCACTAAGGTGGATGGCGATATTGTATGTCGTATCCTCGAGGGTAAGGATACAGAGAAAGCCCGATTGGTGATTCCTGCCAACAAACCCGTGACACCTGATGAGTTGAAGACATTGCCATCTGGTACATATAAGGTGGTTGCCGAGTATGTGAACGGCAAAGATACTGCCCGTTATGAGCAACAGACGGAACTGTTCTCTCTTGCCGACACACGTGTGATTAGTAAGGAGGCTGTGTTCATGTACACACCTTGTGATACATTTGCTATCGGTCGTCCTGCCAAGGTGCAGATAGGAACACCCTTAAAGGATGCCTGGATGTATTGCACTATGCTTCATCATGATAAGATTGTGCTTGATACCCTGATGTGCCTGAGCGATACGGCCTTAGTTTGGGATATACCTTATAAAGAGGAATATGGAGATGGGGTCAGGTTAGAAGCCTACTTATATAATAATAAAGCTTTTAGCGGGGAAAGAATCAACCTTCATTTAGTTTTGCCCAAGAAGGAACTGACCAAACATTGGGAAACCTTCCGAGACCGTCTTCGTCCCGGGCAGCAGGAGGAATGGCGATTGTCTTTGCGCCAGCCCGACGGCAAGCCTGCTAATGCAAATGTGCTGCTCAGTATGTACGACGCCTCGCTGGATGCTATACTGAAACATAAGATTGGGTTTGAGTTGAACTATATGCACAGGATATCATCATTAAATTATCTTGGAGGTTGGTATCCTTATAAACACTTCGTTGATTTCCGTTTCGAGTTAATTGGCTATAAGGCAAAATACAGTTGGGAATTCAGCCAATTCAATCATGATTTTGTTCTTGATCCGTCATCGTCAAAAAACATCTCGCTGAGCCGTTCCGGCCGGTTTGGTATTCCAGTACGTGAATATGCTGGTGCAACCCAACGCTTCCCGCCTTTAATGGCAAAAGCCAACAGGAGTGTTTCTGCCGATGCGGTTTTGGCTGCTGCTCCTGAAGTTGACGGGTTAGCGTTTGAATCGGTAGATCAGGCATTAAACGGGAAAATAGCAGGACTGGATATAAAAGATCCAGAATTGGCTGAGGGCAAGGTGCGAGGAGCCAAGAGGGATGCTTTCTCCGAGTTGGCCTTCTTCCGTCCTACACTCCGCACGGATGCAAACGGAGAGGTGAAGATCAGTTTCACGCTGCCCGAAAGCCTTACCAGCTGGCATCTTACGGGATTTGCTCACGACAAGGATTTATATACCGCTCAGATAGACGAGACCATTGTGGCACAGAAGGAACTGATGGCCGAACTGTATCTGCCCCGTTTCCTGCGCAGCGGCGATGAGGCAACCTTCACGGCCAGCATCCGCAATATGTCTGAACGTCTGCAGCAGGGTAAGGCTAATTGTGTCATCATGGATGCCTCCACAGAGAAGGTGCTTGCCCGCTTCCCCGTTCAGTTCCGTCTGGAAGCAAGCAGAGATACGGTTTATACCTTCCCCGTCGGTTCTGTAAGAGATAATACCGCCCTGTTGATTAAATGGGTAGCTGAGGGAACGGATTACTCAGACGGCGAGCAGCGTCAGCTCCCTATCCTCTCCGACCTTGAGGATGTTACAGAAACGCGCGCCTTCTTTGTTAGCGGAAAAGGCACGTCGAAGTTTAACTTGGAAAGCCTCTTTGCCCATAATCATCCCAGCGCCACCAACCGGAATATGGTGGTTGAATATACGGCTCGTCCTGCGTGGCTGGCACTGAAGGCTTTGCCCTCATTGTTCACTCCTCATTGCAAGTGTGTGCTCTGCACCTCAGCAGCTTACTATGCTACCAGTATGGCACAGCATATCTTGCGTCATGTGCCCGATGCCGATGCATTGGTGGATTCCTTGCATTACGATGGTATGATTTCCCTTGATTACCGTATGTCTTTGCTCTCCAGCCTTTCTGCCCTCCAGCGTGCTGACGGCGGCTTTATGTGGTTCCCCGGCATGGGCTCCAATAACTATCTTACTGTTGAGGTCGCCTATCAGCTGGCCCGTTTGCGTCATGTCGGCGTAGCTTCTGATGCTGCAACCGTTGTGGCCGACCGTATGCTTAAGCGGGCTATGGATTATTTGGCTAAAGATGTTCGCAAGCAGCTGAAGGATGTGAAGGATAAGAAAGACAAGCAGATAACCTATCACGGACTCCGTTACCTTTATATACAAAGCCTGGTTGATAATATACTGACGGACGAGCAACGTAAAGACCAGAAACTGCTTATTGAACTTCTCCAGCCTGCTGAGGGAAGAGAATATACCATTGAAGAAGCTGCTTTGGCTGCCATCGTGCTGAAACGGAACGGCAAGGATAAGTTGGCCGAAAGGTATCTGGAGGGATTGGACAAGAAGCTTACTCATCCTGATGGCTATTATATCTCTTATATAAGCGGCAGCTTTACCAGCATCAATCGTAAGGTGCAGACGCATGTTCAGGTGATGGAAGCCTTCCAGGAGGTGAAACCTCAGGAGCAGCAGTTGCTGAATGGTATGACCGAGTGGCTCTTGCAGCAGAAGCGTACCCAGCAGTGGGACGAGCCCGTGAAGACGGTGAATGCCGTATATGCTCTGCTCTTAGATGGTTCACAACCATTGGAAAAAGGTAATTCTGATGTATTGAAGTTGCGAGACAATCAGAAGACCCATACCTTTGTAACGCCTCATACCTCTTTGGGTTATCTGCGCGATAGCCTTAGTGTTTCTGTTCCTAAGGAACTGAGGGTGGAGAAGCACGGGAAGGGACTTTCGTGGGGGGCTGTTTATGCTACCTATCAGATGCCATTGGATAGCGTGAGGGCCAGTTGGCAAGGGTTCCATATTCGCAGAGATGTGTCAACGGAGCAGCCAAAGGTCGGTGACCGCCTGCATGTGCGCTATACCATTACTGCCGACCGCGACTACGAGTTTGTGCAACTTGTTGCTCCCCGTTCTGCAGCCGCCGAGCCTGATGCCAGCCTGTCGGGTTACCGTTATCAGAACAGACTGGGATACTACAGACAGATACGTGATGACCGCACGGAATATTACTTCGACCGTATGCCAAAGGGCACTTATGTAATCGAGGAAGACTGGTTGATTTCTCGCACAGGTAATTATCAGATGGGTTCGACCGTCATAAAGTGCCTTTATGCACCCGAATTTCAATCATTTACCTCATCTAATAGGGTGGTTATACATTAAAATATATGCTTTCTTATCAAGAAAATGCAAATTTATTTGGAGCGAAAGCATAAAAGTACTACATTTGTGGGTTATTTGTTAATTTTAATAAAAAACTTGAACTATTATACCAATGAAAAAAATCGTGTTATACGTACTGGCAATAACCTCTCTGTTTGTGGCCAGTTGTTCTGAGGAGATTGATACTTCTGCACGTTATGTGTTTAAGGAAGAAATTATTTCCGGCTACTTGTCAAAACATGATCAGTACAGCGAGTATGTTAAGTTGTTGAAGCAGGTGCCAGTAAGTTCTGTTTCTAAAACTACTGTTTACCAACTTTTGTCTGCACGCGGCAACTATACTGTTTTCGCACCCACAAATGATGCTATTCAGATCTTTCTGGATTCTCTTGTTAAGAAGGATCTTATAACAGAGCCTACGTGGGAAGCTTTTACCGATAGCAATAAGTTGGATTCTATCCGCAAAGTTATTGTTTACAACAGTATCATAGATGGTGGAGATGATAACGGATTCTTTGAGATCAGTACTTTCCCAACCACCAGTCCAGGTTCGTCTGCAGAGATTGAGGTTCCCAATATGAACGATAGAAAGCTGGTCGTTATGCAGACAGATGACCCCGATAGCATTCTTGTCAACGACTGTATGATAGACCGTCTGAACCGTGATATTTTGTCTATCAACGGTGTTATTCATTGTATGCATCAGGTGGTTTCTCCCAGTGGAGATTCTATGGCTTCTTTGTTGAAGAATATGATAGATTCCAATAAGGGAGGCTATGCTGTTATGTCCAAGTTGATACTTGCTTGTGGCTTGTTAGACACTCTTGATAGGGTTAAGGACGATGTTTACGAACATAAGTATCAGACACAGGCAATTCCTCAGTCAGTAACCCGTGATGACGGTGAGGGAAATATTACCTTCTATGCTCCGGAACATCGTTATTTCGGCTTTACCATCTTTGCTGAGACAGATGAATTCTGGTCTCAGAAATTAGAGAAGCCCATAAGCGAGATTACTGTAGAGGATATTTTCAACTATATTGATAACCTGGGCATCTATCCTGATGCTAAGCGCGATAATAATTATAAGAGCGAGGATAACTTGCTGAATCAGTTTGTTACCTATCATATGCTTCCCATGCGTCTGTCAAAAGACCGTCTGGTGAACCATTATAACGAGAAGGGTTACAATACAAATACCAATGTGCCTACCATTGCTATCTTTGAGTTTTACACTACTATGGGTAAGCGCCGTCTTATAAAGACTTACGAGAGCAAGGAGAGTAATGGTATTTACCTGAACCGTTTCCCTGTTCTTAATAACGGTCGTCGTGGTGATTACCACGAGGCTTCCTGCTCTCCCCAGAATGCTGGTATAAAGATTGGTGAGGCGAATCTTCAGGGCGAGAACAATGTTCGCAACGGTATTATCTATCCCATCGAGGATTTGTTATATTATAGCGACAATACACGTATGCAGATGATGCGTAGCCGTATCCGCTGGAATGTGACTGCTATGTGGCCTGAATTCATGAATAATGACATCCGTATATCCAAACTTAGAGACGACCGCCACCTGAATGTGTATATCCCCACTGATGCAGAATTGGGCTATCAGTATCTGGAAGATGTAACCATTGAAAAGGAAACGTGCTTTGCCTATTGGACCGGTCAAGGTAAGGGATGGGCTAATATGCAAGGTGACGAGATGACCATTCGTGGTCTTTACGAGGTAACTATGAAACTCCCGCCTGTACCTATTCGCGGTACATACGAGTTGCGTTTTGGCCAGCAATGTGGTGGAGTACAGCGTGGTATGGCTCAGTTCTATTGGGGAAGTGATGTCAATAAGTTGGCAGCTATGGGTATTCCTATGGACCTCCGTCAGGGTGCTTATTACCTTCAGACCAAATATGGTAATGTTGCCAGTGATATAGGTTATGCAGATGACTCCAGAACAGACGATGACTACAACGCTGAGGTTGACAAGCGTATGCGTAACAACGACTTTATGAAGGGTTGTCAGCAGTATGTTGCTGGTGGTCCTGGTGGTACGACTCTCATGCGTGCATCTAATATCTGCTTGCGCCGAATCATGCTTCGCCAGACAATGGATCCCAACGAGACCTATTACATTAAGTTCAAGACTGTGATGGACGATCCTACACGCTATTTCTATATGGATTATCTGGAATATTGCGCTAAGGAAGTCTATGACAATCCTTCAGAGCCGGAAGATATTTGGTAAGGTCTTAATTCAAAATTCAAAATTTATAAATTCAAAATAGAATTTTGAGTTTAGAGATATAAGAAAAGCGAGGAGCAATCCTCGCTTTCTTGTTTATTTCAGTTCCTTCCTTCCATTTTTTATATATATTCCGTTCTTTAATTGAGAATCGGAGAGTTGGGAATTCATCTTACGCCCGCTCAGGTCGTAAATATTCTCGTCTGTCAATGGTGAGCCCTCAATTTTCTCCAGACCTACTTCTTGGGTAAATATCTTAGGCCTGATGATGGGATCTTTAGTCATAGAGATACGTGTAGAGGTTAACTTAACAGTGCCAATGTACATCAGGCGGTTTCCTACATTCTCCTTCGATTCGTGTGCATGGAAAACAATACGCAGAACACCATTCTTGTCATAGAAAAGCGAGTGATGTCCTGTGCCTACCAAATCTTCTATGCGGCAAAGGATAGGGTTCCCGGCATACTTGCCCCATGTTCCTACGGCTATGTTGGAACTGGCGGCAAAGCCAACACCGTAGTCCTTTGAACGGAAATCGTTGCCCGAGTAGGTCAGGAAATAGCGTTTGCCGTTCTTAATCACATTGGGACCTTCGTTCACCCTGCCTAGTTTGTTCTCCCATTCTTGTGATACGGCGATGCAGAAGCGCATAGTCCCTTCCTTGGGCGTTATGTAATCGTCCTCCAATTCAGCCTTCCAGATGCAGTTGCCGTCGGTAAAGCGTACGAAGAATACGTAGGCCTTGCCGTCGTCATCAAAGAATACGTGCGAGTCTATGCACTTCTCACTGCCTATCAGCTTCTCCATCTGATAAGAGCCCACCTGCTTGAAGGGGCCTTTGGGCGAATCAGCTATGGCGGCAAAGAGATGCTCGTTGGCCGAGAAATACATAATGTAATGTCCGTTCTTGTGATACACCTCAGGTGCCCAGAACCATTGCTTCTCCGTAGTGTTAGCCTTGTTCAGTGCCAGTCCCTCATCCTTCCAATATACCAGGTCGTCAGAAGAATAGCATCTGATACCGTTGGCATCATGCGTGCCATAGGCGTAGTACTTGCCATCCTCCAGCAAAATATAGGGGTCAGCCAATGGTATTTCGCTTACCTCACCCTCCGCTCTTGCTATCAGAGGCAGCACAAAACTTAGAAAAATCAGTACTTTCCGTCTCATTTCAGTAGGTTTTTATTATGTTAGCTTTATTTTGGTACAAATTTACAATTAAGTTCAATAAAATCCACGTTTTTCTTCGTGCCATTTCAGGAAAACACTTAAATTTGCGATGCACATTTTTAAAATCACACAAAAAACGAATCGGGAAATGAAGAAAATCCTTTTTTTGAGTATCCTATTGCTTGCAACACTTTCAAGTTGCCAGCAGGCAAAAGCAGAACCCACCTTGCAGAAGGGCATGAAGAAAATATATGTAACCGAGTGTATCGGCAAATCCCCCCAGCACGATGAGGTTCACATGAGCACTGTGCAGCAATACGAGGTAGTGGACGAAACACCGGAAGGCTACGTGCTGGACATCTGGGTAAAGGACTTCCAAAGGGACGAAAAGAACCCTCCAGGAATGTCGTTGTCTACGGCAATGGATATTCTGAAAGGCCGTCATGCCCAATATATTACGGACAAGGAAGGAAGGGTGCTGCGTTGCCTGAGCATCAACGAGGTAAAGGAGCAATACCGAGAGAATTACATGTCTGTTCACGAATTCTCTCCCCATGGGAATGACTCCGTAGCGAATGAGGAGTGGCGAAAAATAAAGTTGCAGGAGGACTTGGCAAGCTTTCAAGGCACCATCTGCCCGCTGGCATTGAACGGAAAAGACATTAAGGACGGCTTAGAAGAGGAGTATACCGACTTGAACGGCTTCAAGCTGAAGCGTACCTTTCACGTTAAGGCCAACGGCAGCATCCAGTCAAAATCCACCCTAAATATGACTGCTGAGGAATTAGGGGAGTGTTACAGAAATATATTTAAGAAGATGGGCTTGAAACTGACAGACGAAGCTCAGAAGAACATCGATGATATGGTTAAAGACTTCCATCTGGAGTACACCGAGGAGGCCACCTACACCTTCCAGCCCGACGGTTGGGTAAAGACCATCGACTGTGTCATCCACAAAAAGGATAAGGAGCCCGTCACCCTAATATATAAGGTTTACTGCAAGTAAGTTTTCAGTTCGTAGCCAAGATGGAGTAGTCTATGCCATCGCATTGGATGGAGGTACATTGGCCTGGCTGATAGTCGGACTCCCTTGGTGCCGATTCTGCTGTTTGCTGGGTGGAAAGAGCTTTGTAAACCACCTTCTCCTTTTCCACCACCTGCGTCAGATAAAGCGTATCACGTACCGATTCTATAACGCGAATGGTGTCCGTGGTTTGTGCAAGTGGTGTATTTGGTTCACTTTGCATAAACAAGGGCAAGGACATACCAAAGATAATGCCTGCCACAGCTGCTGCTGGTGTGGCTATCCATCCCCAATAGCTTCTCTTCTGGCTTAATGGGTTCTGAGGGACATGCATACGTTTATTATCCTGCTCAGCAAGGCGTTGTGCCGATGCTTGGAGTTTATCTTCGAATGTGATCATATTGGTTAAATTTTTGTTTAAGTGTTTGTGTTAATATATGAAGTCGGGATTTGACGGTCCCTTCTGGTATTTCCATCAAGTTGGCAATCTCCGGAACGGTTAATTCTTCTTCGAAACGGAAGGAGAAAAGCAGTCGGCTCTCGGGCGGCATCTTCTCTAACAACTGTCGCAGGGCTTGGTCAAAGGCGTCTTTTTCCATCTTTTCCATGATGCTATTATCCGTTTCCTCCTGTTCCGTCTGAACCAAAAGTTGCTCGTATTCCCTTTGGTGCCCGCTATGACGAAAGTGGTTCTTTACAAGGTTGTAGCCAATGGTGAGGAGCCAAGTGCGGAAACTGGTACCAGAGAATCTGTCGCGAGCCGTCCAGACGCGCAGAAAGGCATCTTGGGTAAGGTCGGCAGCCAGCGCCTCATCGCCGTTCATCTGCCTGAAGAAGAAGCCCATCAGCCTGCGAGCATGACGATGATAGAGCTCACCGTATGCCCTATCATCGTCCTTGCTGCTTACCCGCTGCATCAGCTCCTCGTCAGGGAGTGCTGAGAGTGGCTTAAAGAATATTGGAAGTTTCATTTTTCTTTGGCATCCTCTCCAACCACCTTCTCATATCTCTTATATGCCTCTTCGATTTTATTTTTAAGGGCTTCTTGGTTCTCTGGACTCTGCCATTCCTCATATTTCTTTCCCAAAGCCTCTTGCATCTCCTCAAATTTCTTTTCATGGGTCTTCTGACTCTCTGGACTCTGCCATTCCTCATATTTCTTTCCCAAAGCCTCTTGCATCTCCTCAAATTTCTTCTCAAAGGCTTCTTGTACTTCCGGACGTTTAAAATTCAGGTACGTCGCCATCATTTTCCTTTCCTTACACCCATCAAGGATATTATACAGTCGAAGAGCCTGTATATTATTATCCTTATCCAGCAGTTTAGTAACCAAGTTCTGAAGCAATGCCACACAGTTCATATCCATTTTCCGGCTTGCTTCCCAATTGTCGTAAACCAGATCCGGCTCTGCCAAGTACTCCAAATGATATACTTCCGTTACGTTGTGTAAGGCAACTGCAAAGTTGTCGTATGGCACAGGACTGTATTTCAGCAGTAGCCCCTCGTTGTAGATGCTGTCCTTGTTCAGTTTTGTCTCCTTGAGTATGTCTGGATGGAAATAAGTTGGGCGTTGGGTCTCCTTCATCAGATACTTGATGACATCAGCCTCGTAATACTTATACCAATCTTCGCCGTACTTTCCATAATCGTTGATATCGATAGTCAATGGCTTAATGTCCAACTTCTTGTAAAGGGCTGCCATGAAAGGTTCAGAATGAAAGAAAGAGATGGGTATGACGGTAACATCCTGCCTTTCCTCCAACGCTTCCTGTATCATCTTCATGGGGATAGTAACAACATCTCCGTTGGCAAAATACAGCGCACGGGCGTCCATACTCTGCAACATATTATTGTTGCATTGCATAATGCGCATAGGATAGGACTTTCTCTGATAGGATTGGAAGAACAATTCATTTAATGATTCATCTTCAGGGGCTATGCTCCACAATCGGGTTGCCAAGAAGTCAACATCAGCCCCATAGGCATCCTCTGGCATAAGATCAATGGCACGATGGATGAAATAACCTCTCTTTTGTGCTTCATCGTCTTTGCTTAGGCAGAAACGTGCTTTGCTGAGGTTCAGCACATAGCTGTCTGGTAGCGTAGCTTCCATCTTACGAAGTACGTCGGCTGTTCTGGATTGATCTTGATTATCTATACCTCCATCTCGTTGCTCGTGATAATAAGAAGCAAGGAAAAGGTTTCTCCAAGCCCACTCATCCTTAGGATTGGCATCAACCTTCTTTTGCCAAGCCTCAGCCTGAGTTGGATACCATTCTGTATCTCGTGAATTAGTGATGATAGACTCAACGGTTTCAGCCTTCTGTGCAAAACCCCACATATTGCCCATCAGGGCCATCAGGATAACTATTGTCTTTCTCATTTTCTTTTTTCTTTTAACTTCTTTAACTTCTAGCGAAGCGATAACTTCTTTAACTTCTCTCTATTTCAGAGCTGCTCTCATAAAGATATACACCGCTAAACGGAAAACGTTCATCAAAAGTACAAAGAAAATTGCAAACCACCTTAATGGGACGCGGGACGGTGGGACGTGGGACGTTTTACTTAACCTTCAGTGCGCTGTAGAAAGCATCCAGGCGTTTGATTTCCTCAAGTTGGGCGTTTATGGTGGCAGCATCTTTCTGCTTGGCAGCCTCGGAAAGCTTCTCCAGCAAACGGCATGCTGCGCCTTCTTCGTTGTTTCTGCCCCCATGACTCTTAACCATGTGAGTAGGGTAGGCACCAACAATGATGTCATAGTAGGTACCATCAAAACGCCCGTCCAAATCATGCGTGACTCTGGCAGATTCAACAATATTGTCCATCAGACTTCTAAGCGCCTTGCACACATCTTCTGAGACTTCTGTTGCAGAAACATTCATAATGGCATTGGGTTGGGTATAATCCATATAAACCACCTTATCTTTCTCTACCGCAAAGCCGCGAGTAGGTTTGAGCGTTGGCCGGATTATCACCACATAATCGTGCTTGGGGTAAGGACTCGACTGGTGAGAAAGGTCGTAATGCTGACGTCTGTATACCTCGTGTAGGCTGTCTCGTACATCCTCATCCTCAGTCTTTTTCATCTTCTTCTTATAAGGCTTCTCCAGCTTCTTTTTTTCCTTTCTAATCTGCATTTGCCACTTTCGGTATTCCTCAAACTTTCCCTCATAGATAAAGGCGTTTGCACGCGCCTGAACCCTATCTTCCTCTAAATACTCATGCACGGCACCCTCAGCCACAAAGCGTGAATTACTACTTTGCGCCCATGTTTTGCCGCTCATGGCGAATGCCAGGAACAGACCCAGAACAACTCTCAATGCTTGTGTACTTTTCAAAGTTTTCATACCTATTTGTTTTCTTTTTATTGGTAAAGAATCTATAGCTTACAATACAGCCACGTGGTTCAATTCATTCTTGATGGCTCTGTTGATAAAGTCATTAATGGTGGTTCCTGATGCTGCCACAAATGCAGCTACACGTGAATGTAACTCCGATGACATTCTCAGATTCAATCGTCCGCTATACGGCTTTGCGGGTTCTACGCCATCAGCTTTGCAACCTTCCAGATAACTGTCAACGCCAGCCTCAAAGTCCTTTCTGAGTTCCTCCAATGTCTGGCCTTCGTACAGAATCAGCGCCTTGCTCATACCCTGCACTTTGCCAAACAGACAGTTGTCTTCCTTGCTGTATTCCACACTGCCCTTATAACCTTTATACTCCAAATAGTCCATAGTACATATTTAAATTAGGTTGTTACTTTTCAGATGCTGATAGATAGTTTTCACCATCCATTCCTTCATGATACTGCCCGGATGAGGGCGATGAATATCGATGTAAATACCAGTCTGCTCATTCTTGAACCTTATACGAGAACCCGATGTGGCACCTTTATTGTGCACCTCATAGCCGAAATGCGAAAGCAAGCTCACCGTCTCCTCGAAAGTAAAATCCTTTGGTTTCTTCTTGAATCGTTCAACTAATTTATCTTTCGACCCCATCTTATCATTTCATTTTCTACCGCAAAGGTACTACATTTAGTACTAAGTGCAAAATAATTTGGGTTATTTCTTCAAAATAAAGCCCCGCAAGATTTCTCCTGCGGGGGCTTTCATTCTGTTAGCAAACCACCTTAATGGGACGTGGGACGCTGGGACGCGGGACGTTTTACTGCGCAATTCTCTGCCTAACGCTTGGCTGTTACTGAGAAAAGTTGTACTTTTACGGCGTAAAACATTAAAAAGGGGAAACAATATGAGTACGCAGGCATTAACAGGACTCCGTGACTATCTTTACGGAACGCTTTCCACTAACGATATGATGTGGCTTGTTGAAGAATTGCAAAATCAGAACGTGATGCTGCAGAAGGACGCTTTAGAACACACGAAGAAATTTTTGCTGAACTATTAAATAAAGATTTGACTGAGGCTGTATGAAAAGGATTCTATTAGTTAACATCCTGCTACTTGTAACACTTATTTGTTTTGCAGATGAGAAGGCTGACCTCAAAATGCAGAAAGGCTTAAAGAAGGTGTATGTGACAGAAACAATCACCGATGCCCCATATCCTCCTTATTATGCGACTACTCGTATAACTGTTGAGAGTCTGTACGAAGTAACAGAATCTACGCCTGATGGTTACATATTAGACGTTCGCAATACCAATGTCACCACAGATATGTGGACAAACAAAAAAGAAAACAATTACATCGGGAAACCGGTTTTCTCTTATGAAACCGCGTTGGAAGAAGGTGCTCGTTACATATTTGCCACAGATAAAGCAGGTAAAATCCTGAAGCTTCTGAATTTTGATGAAGTAAAAGAAAAGAGAAAAGTCGCATTGCACAAATTCTTCTCTGCTGGCATGGTAGAGATTATAACAGATACCTCAGAGACCTATCAAGCCGAAATAGAAGACTCCATGGTAAATAAAATTCTGGACGAAATGACCGAGGAGTCTGTCTTAAAGAAGTTCCTCTTTACAATCTCACCGTTGGGATTAAACGGAAAGAATATTGTCGACGGTACAGAAGAAGAGTATGAGGTGAAAAGGGGTATTAGAATGAAGCGAACATATCAGGTAAAATCCAACGGGGGCATCAAATCCTCCTCGTCCTTAAATATGACTCCCGAAGAGGTAAAGCAATATTATATGAAACCATACAAGGATGCTTTTTCCAGATTAAAAGATGAGGATTACCCTGATCTGACAGAGGAGGAATTCCATAAATTAGCAACAGAAAAACTTTCTAATTTTAAACCTGAAGACCCTGTTTGTATTACACTAATCCCTGCCTTCAAGCTTAAAGCCTCAGAAAAGGCCGCCATCACGTTCCTTCCTGACGGATGGGTAAAGACTGTCAATAGCACCTCAAGTATAGATGAATACGGAGAAAACACAAAAACCACATATAAGATTTACTGCAAGTAAAGTGGTGTAAACAATCTTAAAGCTAAGAACAGATAAGCCCCGCAAGATTTCTCCTGCAAGGGGCCTTCTTTATTGTCAGCAAACCACCTTAATGGGACGTGGGACGGTGGGACACTGGGACGTTTTACGGAAATGCTGGCGGTCAACGGGTTCAATCCAACCATCGTTCTTCCAACGCATGATGACGTTTCTCAGCCCGCTATCCGTAGTACCTTGCTTCAGGGCGCGAAGGTCGTCACGAGTGAACGTTGGAGCCAACTGATCAAAGATGCTGTGGTTGGTGCTGTAACGCTGACACTCATCCTGCGCACATACATACTGATTCTTAAGGGCTTCACCAAAGAGTCTTATCTGACCCTCCAGACAATAGTCTGCCATCAGTAGGGCAAAGTCGATGCAAGCTTTACTTTCCTTCTCCGTTCCCTCCAATATGTGGAAGATAACTCCACAGCGGAAAGCTATTACGGCAGCACGACGGCGATAGGTATCCTTAACGCGGTCTATATCCATAGCGGCTTCTATGCGCCTCTCTTCCAGCCATTTTTCTATGGCTTTCTGCAAACGTGGCACTTCCACCTCTCCGTTAGCGTTTCTCAGTTTGGTTACAGCCTCTTGGATTCTGGCCTCCTCATCTGCGGTACGCTTACGGAACTTGGTCAGTTTGGCAAAAGCACCATCTGGCATTTCGGCCACCAAGACACGGCTGGAGAGTCCGTTCTCGATGTTATCACCCTTGAAACACTTCCTTACGGCTCCGTTGGTTCCCAGAATGGTCCAGTTGTAGGCCACGTTTACCACACCGCTCTCGGCTTGGTCGCTATTATAGTCCTGACCCCATTCACCGTTATCGAAGCCATAGCGATACACATCGTACTTAGCGCTCCAGCTGCCTGCACCGTTGGTCTTGCGCAAGGTGTCTATCTCCTCGCTGAAAGAAAAGAGTGTGTGCCCTGCAGCGTTCTTCATTCGCTTAAGCAGAGTAGAGCAGGAAATGGTTATAGGCACCACACGGATCATTACGTGAGGGTCTTCGGGGGCTTTCTCGTTGGCTCTGCGAGCTTTCTTATGTTCCTTCCATTCCTCCTCGCGCTTACGGGCGATGGCATCCTCCTCGTCGAACTGGCGCCTCCACACATCCACAGCATTCTTGCAGACACTCTTGTTGCTGGCCTGCTCGCCTCTGACGATGGTCATCAGGTTCAGACGGTGCGTATTGCCGTCCACATATACCACTCTTATTTCATCGGCATACGCTCCTGCGATGGGCATTACGGAACACAGAACGGGCAAGTGCATATTCTCAGGAATACCTGCGAGGGTTTCTTTCAGACCGACGGGAAGAGCATTTCTCAGCCTCTTGGGGAGAACCATTTGCTTTGTTCCCTCGCCATCCAAATCCTCACTCTTCACGCTACGTTCCAGACCCTTGATGATGTCGCTCATCATCTTGCTAATGCCCTTGGGAGTTTCCTTGCAAGCCGAATCAATGATACTTCTGAACTCCACCTCTGTAAGTCCGTAGCGAGGCATAACCTTCATCAGTACCTCTTTCTTATTATCACAGATAGCACGCAGGTTTACGGCCAACTTGTGCAGCTTCACGTTCCTCTCGCCTTCCTCTGGCTCGCCTCCGTTCCTGTTCCACCATTCAGCAATGATGGTGCTGTAAGGGATGCCTTTGAACAGCAAGGGCTCAATTCTGGGCTCTTGCTCAACGGGCGTAATTTTGCTCTCGTTCAATGTCGGCTTAATTTTGAGCTCACATTCCTCTACCTTAAAGATTTCATCATCCAGATAGATAAGGTCCTCAGGCTCGGCAGTAGTAGTAAAGAACACGCGAGTGATGTCCTTGGCATTCTCATCGAACTTCACGCCCAAGAGCTGGCTTGCCCATAGCAGGTTCTCTTCCTGACTGAGTTCAGGCTTACGCTTGAATACCAGATGATAGCCAGCAGCGCGTGCGCTCAGTTCCAGCATCAGCAAGCCCAGCTCGTCCTTCTTCTGCAGGATGCGCTCCTTAATGGTCTGCATCTCTTCGGCCGTCAGATGGTCAATGTCCATACCTACGGTATTGCTCACACGGGTAGTTCCAGCCAGCGTTCCATCCTCGTTAGGCAGACAGCTGTAGTTCATCTGTACCAGCATGTGCTTAAGGCCTTCATTGCCTTTGCGAACGCTGAAAACATGCTGCTTCTGCATTCCGCCGTTACGCAGGTTCTTGTACTCCTCAGCTGTGAGAACTGGGGTCATCATTTTCTTTCCATTAATGGTTTTAATTAAAAATGTAGTCATAATGCATAGTTTTTTGCTTCCGTAGAAGTTTCCTTTGAGTTCGGTGGCCACCTTTCACGTGAAAACTCTCCGAGAAGCCTCAACTTCTGCATCCGCCGTCCTTTGGCGGCGGGTTTTAAATTGTTGATAATGTTTTTTTGCCCGGCTCGCGCTCGAGCCAGTTTTTGATGATGCAAAATTACAACAAGAAAACTGCGGGAACAAGAAAAATTCAGCGCAACTGCCTAGTATACAAGTCGTTACAAGTTTTTACAAGTTGTACACAAGTTTTTGTACAAGTAAGGGAAAGAAAAAGGGAACCAACTAATTGTCAGTTCCCTTATTTTGAGGTATTGGGTGGGGTTATTTCACCTGTGAATTCCAGTTTGATTCAGATTTAGGATAAATGTTGTATTCATGTAGCACTTGCCAAAGGTCTCTTTTCTTTGAAATCTCTGATATGGTACGCTCGCTTACCAGTTGGTTTACTAACTCCGTTATCTGAGTAGGTTTCAAACCAAGGATGTCTTTAAGGAAGGCTTGGGCGTTTTCCCTTTTGCCGCAGAAGATGTGCAAAAGCTTCTGTATGACTTCTTCCTCGTCGAATGTTCTTCCATCTGATACTTCGTCCAGTTTCTCTATCAGCAGCAGAACGCTGAACAGGTCATAGATTTCCGTACGTGAGAGGTGCATATAATTCACCCTTAGCGCCATCGCATCAAGGTCGTTGGGGTTACGAAGTTCGCTACAGGGCATATTCTCCAGCCAAATGCGCAATCGTCTCAGTTCAAGCCTTACCCTGCTCTTATCGGCTTCACTAAAGTCCTTGCCGTCTAAGAACGTCTTACAGTACTTTTGATAAAGGTGGTCAGTTATTTCCTTATCGGCCTTTACGGTCTGCAGATGCTGCTTAAACACACGCTCTGGCCAATGGTCTGATGTGCGATGCATATCACCCACGCACGCGCGTACCTTCTTATATATGTCCGTCAGCGCTCCTGTTTGCTCTTTGGTCAATCCCCAATCCTTGCTTTGCGCAGAGGCTTCGCTCAGCTTCTTCATGATGGTGTTACGCCATACATTCTCATCGTTGCAGATTGAAATCTTCATCAGCGGAACGTAATGTTCTGCCAGTTTCAGGAACTCCTGTATGGTCTCTTTCTTAGGCTCTATTTTCATCAAGCGGCAAGCAACAACCTGAAGGGTATTTTCGGCCTTTGTGAAGGGCATCTTAACCTCTTGACCCAGCGGACTGACTGGCAGAACGCGGTCCCTTGAGTTCATTACGTGCGGCTTCACCGTTGCCCCAGGAATGGTCACGAAGAGGGTTATATGCCCATCGTTGCGCTCCACCAAAGCATCGCACTGCTGGTTCTCATCGAGCAAAGGGTGTACCTGAGCAGTCTCTTCCTTGTCGATGTACCCAATGCGCTCATAGTCGATGTAAACAGCAATGGCCTGAGCATCCATAGGGTTCTCGGGCTCGGCCACCAATACAACGGGAGTGCCTTTCTCCAGGCTTGTTACATACTTCTCGGCCATCTGTGTGCGCACCTCTTGGCTCAGCTCCATAGGGAACTGATATCTAATACCTGTAACTGTGAATTCTGTCATCCTTCTGAAAAAAGCCTTTCTCTCCTTACCTTTTTACTACTATCGTTTTGTGAGAAATCTCTGATGCAAAGGTACAAAATCTTTTGAAAAGGAATCGAAAGATTCAAAATAAAAATCAATCAGGACAGAAATAAACGTCCCAGTGTCCCACCGTCCCACGTCCCATTAAGGTGCTTCGGGGATGCAGAACACGGGACGAGGGGAGGATTATGTTTAGTATTATTAAATAATTATATTATATTTATACCCTCTTACCCTAACCTTGCACACTAAGAAGGTGCTTAATGGGACGTTGGGACGCGGGACGCTGGGACGTTCCCCGTTGCCCAAGTCCTGCACATTGTCAAACATTTTCGCAACGTATACATTGCCCGTAAAACAGGTGTTTTCGCCGCCATTAATGCTGGCAATTGCTACTATTAAGGGCTGCAAAAATTCTCTCGTGTGGCAGTAAATTTTCTCTAACTAGGCAGTAAAAACGGGGTAGTTGTGGAATTTTACGGTGTAATGATTTTTCTCCAACCAACATCTCTACCTCCTCGTTTCACAAGCCTTTATCTGGTAAGATATCTGATGGCTTTATAGAGGGAGAAGGCCCCCAGCAGGAGAAATCTTGCGGGGCGCTTTGTTCTGTGCCAGACGGGGATTAATATAGGAAGCCCAGCATCCAGAGGGGCAGTTTGGCTCCGTCGGGCATATCCCAGTCGTCGGCAAAGATGTAGGAATCTTTTACGCCTGCTATCTGGGAGAAATCCTTGCTTCGACCACCAATCTCAAAGGTATATTTTTCGTCGACCTTGAAGTCGCCCTGGGCCTTACCGTATTCCACATTGTGCAATTCAGAGAGGCTGCCGATGGCAAAGGTTTCACGCAGCGTGCCAATGTCGGCCTTTGTGGGAGCCAGAGCGTAGAGGATATTGGGATTCTCCAGATAAACCTTGTCGGGCTTCGAGAGCTTACCAATCTTCTTCTTGTCGGAATATAGCAGGTTCAGCACCTTGGCATCGCCTAGATATTTCAGATATTCCACCACCGTATCACGACCAATCTCAAGAGCTGCAGCTATTTTATTGGCATTCAGCTCGAAAGGCACTTCGCTGCAAATCAGGGCAATGAGTGCCTGCAGTTTTCTGACGTTGGATACATCTACCTTACAAATGCGGGGCAGTTCGATCTCGATGATGTAATTCACAACCTGCTCTATCTTGGTATAATATTCGCCCTCGCCCTCCAATAAGAATGGATAGTAACCTTTCTCCAGATATTCTTTGAACAGGGCTACGGGTTTGCACTTCGAGGTCACCATTTGCCACAAGTCGTAAGGATGCTCTAAGATATCCTGCAGTGTCCATTTCTCGAACGATAAGCCATGATAAAAGCGGAGGGATTCGCGGAAGGAAAGGCCAGACATTGTGTATTTAACGGCACGACGCGAGAGGTCGGCATCGCCTTCTCTCAGCCGAAGAAGGGAGGAACCGCTTACTATCAACTTCAACTGGGGAAACAGCTCATAGATTTCCTTTATTTCGCGGCTCCAGTCCGAGGTGCCAGATTTGTATTTATGAATCTCATCTATTACCAGCAGTTCGCCGCCACGAATTACAAATTCCTCTGCTAATTCTACCAGCGTACGGGTGGAAAATTCAACCGTATCAGCCGAGCAATACAGCATACGGCGGTCGAGGGGCTGATAGTTCTGCTTCAGATACTGCTTGATGAGCGTGGATTTGCCTACACCCTTGGCACCCATAATGCTAATAAGTTGGGCGTTCCAGTGGATTTCGCTCATCTTTTCGCGCACAATCTCCATGCTGACATTGGCCAAAAGGCGGTCACTCTTTCTGAATAATGTGTCCATATTGAATGGTTTTAGCTATATTTCTGCGGCAAAGATAATAAAAGTGTTGATTACGCGCAACATTTTTACATAAAAAGTGTTGTTTGCGCGCAACATTTTTCGATATGATTCCGTAAAACATCCCAGTGTCCCACCGTCCCACGTCCCATTAAGGTGGTTTGCTAACAATAAGAAAGACCCTGCAGGAGAAATCTTGCGGGGCTTTATTTAGTTCTGCCCCAAACGTGTTTGGAAAGGTTTTTGGAAGATTTTTCGGTTTTCGCGTAGTTTTTTGTACCTTTGCTGCGTCTAATGGATGTGGGATTCAACAACAGACATTACAATGGACCATTTAGAAAGAACGTTTGAAGAAACGTTGAAGGAACAAAAAGACACTATCTTTACGGTGTGCTACATGTTCTCGAAGGACGAAAACGAGGTGAACGATCTCTTTCAGGAGGTGCTGATAAACCTTTGGAACGGATTCGAGGGCTTTGAGAACCGTAGTAACATCCGCTCGTGGGTTTACCGTATTGCCCTGAACACCTGTATCTCTTACGACAGAAAGAAACGCCGCACGGCCACAGAAAGGTTGAATATGAACATCAACCTGTTTGAGGACCGCGACGAGGACACGCGTCAGGTGGATATGCTGCACAAGCGTATATCCAAGTTGCAACCCTTTGACCGCGCCATCGTCCTGCTGTGGCTGGAAAACCTTTCGTACGACGAGATAGGGCAGATAGTGGGCATCACAGCCAAGAATGTCAGCGTTCGTCTGTTCAGAATCCGTGAACAACTCAAGAAAATGAAGAGTGAAGAATGAAGAGTGAAGAATCTTTTAAATCATCCGTTATGAACGATAATTTTGAATTGGAGGAGATGCGCCAGCAGATGGCGATTCTGAAACAGAAACTGCATCAGCAAGAGATACTGAACGACCGTATGACCAGCAAGGCTAAGGAGGCGCTGGAGAAGAAGGTGGGGCAACTGACCCGCGGGTTCAGGAGCAACTGGGTTATTGCCTTGTTAAGTGTGCCCGTGTATTACTTCTTTTTTGTTTATCGTTTAGGTTTTTCTATACCCTTTTGGATATTTTCATCCCTTTATATGCCGCTCAGATTGTTATATTTTCATAGAGATAGAAGCAAACTAAGCCAGAAAAATCTGTTTGATGGTAATCTGGTAGAGGTTCAGAAGAATCTTATTCTGGCCAAGAATCACTTTATCCAAGGTTTTAGGTATGATTTGATACTGAACATTGCTTGGCCTGTTTGGTTTATATGGGAATTATACCAGAAATGGTGTACTGTTGGGCCACAGTTAAGCGAGTTTGGATTGCTTTTTATAGCTCTGCCATTGGGAATCGCCCTATTTTTCTGGAGCTATTACCACCGCAAACGCCAATATCAGGATGCCTTAGACCAGATTGCCGACCTTACAGAAGGCAACGAGGCGAGTGACAACTGAACCCGTCCCGCGTCCCACCGTCCCACGTCCCATTAAGGTGTCTGTTACTCCTTCGTTAAACAATCATAATGGAGAGTTAAGCGTAAACAACAAGCATTCAGGGGAGTTAAAATTGCAGATTTTTGTCTGAAAAAAAATATAAAGATGTAAAAAATGCTTATCTTTGCGTCCACAAAACGATAACGTTAACGGGAACGATAACGATAACGAAGCAAGTAGGCTGATGGAAAGAAAAGACTTTGAGATAATGGCTCCTGTGGGCTCGCCAGAATGCTTGGCGGCAGCCCTGAGAGCGGGAGCAGACAGCATATATTTTGGCATTGAGAACCTGAACATGCGGGCGCATTCGGCCAGTACGTTCAGCATAGACGACCTGAAGCGCATTGCCGAAGAATGCCGTCTTTGCGGCGTAAAAAGCTACCTGACGGTGAACACCATTATCTATGGCGAGGATTTGCCTCTGATGCGCCAGATTCTGGATGCTGCCAAGGAGGCCAATATCAGCGCCGTGATAGCCAGCGATATTGCCGTAATGAACTACTGCAACCGGATAGGGCAGGAGGTGCATCTGAGCACACAGCTGAACATCTCCAACATAGAGGCGCTGCGTTTCTATGCCCAGTTTGCCGATGTGGTGGTGCTGGCACGCGAGCTGAATATGGACCAAGTGGCAGAGATATACCGGCGGATTCAGGAGGAGCATATCTGTGGCCCCAAGGGAGAACTGATACGAATAGAGATGTTCTGTCATGGTGCCCTCTGCATGGCCATCAGCGGCAAGTGCTACCTGAGCCAGAGCAACTGGGGCCGTAGTGCCAACCGCGGCGAGTGCATGCAGCTTTGCCGTAGGCGCTATACGGTAACAGATGTGGAAACAGGCACAGAGCTGGACATCGAAAACAAATACATCATGAGTCCCCGCGACCTGAAGACCATCTCGTTCCTGGACCGACTGATGGATTCTGGCGTTCGCGTGATGAAGATTGAGGGTCGTGCCCGTGGTCCTGAATATGTTGATACGGTGGTCAGGTGTTACAACGAGGCTATAGAGGCGGTGCTGCACGACAAGAACCACCCGGAGGAAGCCCCTCAGTTTACTGAGGAGCAGAAAGCCCAGTGGGACGAGCGCCTGAGCCGTGTGTTCAACCGAGGCTTCTGGGACGGATACTACCAGGGAAGCACCATTATGGAATACACTGCCAACTACGGCAGCTTGGCAACCGAGAAGAAGGTGTATTGCGGCAAGGTGGTACGATACTTTAGCAAGTTAGGTGTGGCCGAGTTCAAGATAGAGGCCTGCGAGTTGAACAAGGGCGATGAGATTATGGTCACCGGTCCCACCACAGGATGCCTGCGCCTGACAGCCAACGAGATACGCAACGATGACGGCCCCGTGGATACAGCCAAGAAGGGCTGGTGCATCAGCATCTCTACAGGAGGAACGAAAGTAAGACGCAACGATAAACTGTTTGTCGTACAAAAGACTTTAGACGCTAGACATTAGACTTTAGTTGTTTTGAATTTATAAATTTTGAATTTTGAATTATCCCACAAATCGCCGTCTGGAATCACTAGATGCCCTGAGAGGCATGGACCTGTTGTTTTTAGTTGCCATTTCCGACCTCGTAGATGAATTGGCAGAGGTTGTGGATACGCCTTGGATGGCATCAGTAAAGGAATGCTTCATACATAAAACGTGGGAAGGCTTCTCGCCTTGGGACTTGGTGATGCCCCTTTTCATGTTCATGGCGGGTGTAGCCATACCATACAGCCTCGGTAAATACCGAGAGGAAAAATATAAAATTCAAAATTCAAAATTCAAAATCTCCAATCTTTACTGGCGGTTGGGGAAGCGTGTACTGCTCTTATGGATATTCGGCATGATGGTGCAGGGGAATCTGCTGGCACTCGACCCCAACCGTATCTACCTCTTCACCAATACCCTGCAGGCGATTGCCGTGGGTTATTTCTTCAGCGCACTTATTTATCTGCATACCAGTTGGAAGACACAGATTGGCATTGCCGTCGGCTTACTGCTGGCTTTCTGGGGCGCCATGGAGTTTATCACCATTGGCGGCTACGGAGGTGGCGACTACACTCCACATGGCAACTTGGCAGAGGGCATTGACAACATGGTATTGGGACGTTTTCGCGATACAGCGCAGATTATCGACGGGCAGGTAGTGGTAAGGGAGTCATACACCTACACGTGGATTCTGAGCAGCCTGAACTTTGTGGTTACGGTGCTAACGGGTGTTTTAGCCGGGGAAATACTTCAAAAAGTGAAGAATGAAGAATTAAGAGTGAAGAATGATAGTAACAAATCAGGCGAAAAGGGAAATTCAGATTCTTCACTCTTTACTCTTCACTCTTCACTTCTCTTAATCATTGGCATCGCCATGGTGGCATCGGGTTGGGCTTGGGGCACGATTCATCCCGTTATCAAGCACATCTGGACGGGCTCTATGGTCTTGGTCAGCAGCGGTTACTGCTTCCTGCTGATGGGAATCTTCTACCTTTGGATTGACTGCCTGGGGCACAATAAGCACCTGACTGTACTGAAGGTTTACGGCATGAACAGCATCACGGCTTATGTGGTGAGTCACGTCATCAGTTTCCGTAGCATCAGCAAGTCGCTTTTCTTCGGACTGGAGCAATATGTAGGTGACTACTACGACTTCATCATCCAGCTGAGCAACGTCACCCTCCTTTTCCTAATCCTCTATATCCTGTATCGGAACAAAATATTCCTGAGGGTATAATAATGAAGAGTGAAGAATTCTTCAACTCTTCACTCTTCATTCTTCACTCTTCATTCTTCACTCTTCACTCTTCACTTCAATTCCCTGGGCGTTGTAGACGCGGCCGTCGCGGACGATGTAAAGCTGGCCGTTCTGCAGGTACTTGCCGTCGCCGAGCGACTTAGCAGCCTTCACGACGTCTATGGCATCCGGGGCATTCTCCGGGATGATCTTGACAGCACTGATAAAGGCGCCGGCCATTTCCTGGGCTCTTCTTGCCTTAGCGTAAGACGAGGAAGCGTGGAGGTAGATGACCACATGCGTGGGCTCGACTACATCATAGGTGACCTTGGCCCAGCCCAGCGATGCCTGAGTGATGCTGACTGTGCCCTGTCCTTCGATCATAATATTCAGCGTGTAGCCGGGCAGTGTCATGCAATTGACCAGGATGCTGCCTTTTCCGGCAGGAATATCGAACGTCAGCGATCCCGGCAGCATGCTGACCCAAGCGCTGGAACCTGGGATGAGCGTCTCCAGGGCTGCTGCCACCTGTTCGTCTGTCAGTGAGGTGGAGATTTCCAGTTGGCCTGTCTCTTCATTGTAGGAGTCGTTGGCCGAGGTGCTGAAGACAACCGCTGAGTGGTCTGAAGCATCGGTCACATTGAACTCGATGGACGTCTCCTCATCGTCGGGAACAGTTACGAGCACCTTGCCGATTTCCACCACCTTGGCCAGTACCGTCTTGGCTTCGTCCGAGAAGAACTGGTGGACAGACTCGTCGTACTGAACTCCTGGAGTGAGGATGCCTACGTTCTCGCTGCCCTTGACAAATTCGCTGCACTGGATAGCAAAGCCCTTCTCTCCCGTAGCTTCGGCATATACATGAGCGGAACTGGTGACAGTGAGTCCCTGATTCAGTTTCATGGCCACCACGACACCTGTCGCCGTAACGTCACACTCATGGAACTTGACTTCAAGAGCCTGAATGGCACGCGCATCGTCGCCGTCGTTGGCAGTCAGAGCCAGCGTGCCTGTCTTCGTCTCGCTCAGGAACACGACAGCTCCCTTATCTGCGACGACACATCGCTGGGCGTTCGTGATGGAGCAGTCGCCGGCAAGATTGATTGTCAGCTCGGGACCTGCCTCATCGACGATGACATCCTTCCGGAACTCTTCACTCATCACAGAGGCATCGAATACCCATTCGTTCAGGTTCAGCGTGCGTGTCTTCTGGTCGAAGGTCACTTTCTTCTGTCCGTCGCCCAGCACATCGTTGCAGTTCTGGGTGGTTACGTAAATACCGCGCACAATGAGGCCGATGCTTGTCACGTGGACGAGGTAGCTGGCCGTGGCTGCGCTGTAGCTCTCGGTCTCGAAGACCTCACAGGTAATGGTGACATCGCCAGGAGCCATAAGGGTCACCTCGCCAGTCGTTTCGTTTACCATAGCCACCTTCTTATCGCTGCTGTACCATTTGCCGATGGCCACTTCGTAGGGATTGACCAGTGTGGGCGGAGTGAACGGAGCGCCCACTTCACCATTCACCTCTGTCTGGCTGAACGACAGTTTCGGATCCAGTTTCATCACGCTGACGGTGTAATATCCCTGAGCGGAGAAGTGTTCTTCGGTCTCGTCGATGGCAGCATAGATCCTGGTAGATCCGCCTGCCAGAAGCGTCACCTGTCCTGTCTTCTCGTCCACGGCTGCCACCTTGGGATTCTCGGCTGTCCAGTGGTCTATGGTCAGACCTAAGTCTGAGGGTGTAATGACGGGGGTCTGTGCCGCGAGCACATCACCCACGATGCCTGTGACTTGCGCCTCGCTGAAGCTGATGGTCACCTTCTGTTTCGCCGCAGACTCGCCGATTTCCACGATCTTCGACGTCACGGTGTTGGCCTCGTCGTCGAAGAAATCCCGTTTAGAATTGTCATAATGTACACCAGGTGTCAGGATGTGTAGGTTTTCGTCGGCAATATTGAATTTGCTGCACTTCAGGCCGGCGTAGGCGTTTGTTCCTGTGGCTTCAGCGTAAATGTGGCTCTTTCCAGAGACGGTAAGTTCGCCGATTTTCATGCCCACCACCGATCCGATAGCTGTCACATCGCAATCATGCACCTTGACGGCACCTGCCTGAACGGCTATCGACTGGGTGGTCTCGTTGGCTGTCAGGGTCAGCGTGCCGTCCTTGCTGTCGCTCATGAAGACCAATGCTCCCGACATGGAGACGATGCAGCCGTCGGCATTGCGGATGGCACATTCGCCCGTCGGATTGATGGTGAGCGGTTCTTTGCTGTGGTTCCAGATGATACGGGTCCTGATGTTCGGATCACCGACGCCAGAGGCATCCAGTACCCATCCGTTCAGGTTCAGCTTGCGCGAATCCTTGTCGAAGGTCACCTTCTTCGAGCCGTCGCCCAGCACGTCGTCGGCATTCAGGCTTGTCACCTCGATGCCCATCACCTGAAGTCCGATGGTGGCGGAGTGGATGATATAGCTGGCCGTGGCGGCCTCGTAGGTGTCGTTGCCGGTAAACTCGCAGAAGATGGAAGCGTCACCTACGTCCTTGACGGTCACCTCGCCAGTCGTCTCGTTGACTTCGGCCACGTTGGGGTTGCTGCTGTACCACTTGTCTATAGGCACATTGCTGGGGTTAATCAGCGTAGGCGCGGTGAACGGCACATTAGGCTCGCCGTATGCTTCCTGCGGGCTGAACGACAGTTCCGGGCTACGCTTCTTCACGGTGACTATGTAGTAGCCCTGGGCTGCATAGTGCTCGTCCGTCTCATCGATCTGGGCAAAGATACGGGTTGTTCCCACAGTATGGAACTTTACGGTACCGGTCTTCTCGTCCACAGAAGCCACCTCGGGCCTCTCGGATAGCCAGTGGTCGATGGTCAGCATCTGAACATTCATCGGAGCTGTCATCTGCTCGCCGGCAAAACCCGTGATCTCCGTCTGGTAGAAATTAATGTAGATATTCTGTTTTACGGGCTCTACGGTCAGGTTATACTCCACAGACGTACCTATCCAGTTGTCGTCGCCCGGCCATGAGGCGCGGATGGTGGTCTTGCCGTAGGACACTGGGGTGATACGGCTGGATTCGACCGTTGCTACTTCAGGATTGGACGACTCCCATTGCATCTCGTTGGCATTGAGGTACTTGAACGTCATCTCGGGGTATTTTCTCTGCCTTAAGTACACCTGCATGATGCGTATCTGGGGAGAAGGAGCCGTGGGCAAGAACTCGAAATTCGTTTGCCCCTGTTCCCAAGCGAGGCGGAAGTCGTAGAGGGGACCTTCGCGGCCTTCTGAAATTCCGACGGCCTCACCTTTCTCCACCGTGTAGTGGATGATGTGATGAGTGGGGTCGCCCTCGGGAATCACGGTTCCGTTGTCGCCCAGCGAATACATCTGCTCCGTATAGGTCACGTCGGCCGTACCCACGCCCACGACGAGCACAACGGTATGGCCGCTTTCGTTGAAGGTCCTCACCACCTCCTCGTTGGTCGAAGCGAGGTCGGTCACATAACTCTGGGTGTTAGGAGCCTTGCCGTAGTCACCCACCTTCACCGTCGCCGAAATCTCCAGCTCCGTGCGGTCGGGCGACTGTCCGGGGAACAGATCGGGGGTGAAATCATCAGCCTTGGCACTTTGCGGAAGGATGATCATCGCCGACAGCAGCATGACTGCCAGTCGATGTAAAGAAAATCGCTTAATCTCCATAGTCATTTCGCTTTAAAGGGTTATTACTATAATTATTACTTACATTATTATTTTATTGCTGCTGCTGTTTGTCTTTCGGGTTTCTCTTCACGGCAAGTTCGTTACGGCTGCCAGCGGTGCGGCCCAGGATGTCTTCCATCTTGAGCAAATGCTCCAAATACTCGTGAGCATAGTCAGTCGCAACCTCTTGATATTTCGTCTTTGTCATCAATTTTTCGTTCGTGAAACACTGAAATTCCGGGGTAAAGGTACGATGGAATCATACTTTTTGCGTTATCATTTTATCAAAAAGTATTATCATTTCGTGCAATCTTATACACCACAGCCCCCGAGATGGTTTTCTCGGGGGCTGCGGACTGCGGATGATGCGGTGTTTCGCGTCAGATTTAACTGATTTGCCTACTTGTTCTCTGTGTCGGCGTCCTTCTGACGTTCAAGATAGTTGGTTGGGGTGAGGCCGAAAGTTTTCTTGAATGCTCTCGTGAAATTGGGCGTGTCGTTGTAGGCACAGAGCGTGGCAATCTCCGAGATGTTCAACTCCGGATGAGTATCCAGCAGATGACGTGCCCGACGCATACGGACCGTGGCGATGAAGTCCTGTGGCTTCTCGCCGGTTACGCTGTCCAGCCGCTGGCGCAGCTGATAGAGACTCATTCCCATCTGTGCGGCCAGGTGAACGGCATCGGGCCGGCCTTCCTGGATGAGCTGGTAGATGGTGTTGACGGTACGTTCCAGGAATTCACGGTCGCTGGTGGTCAGCTCCATGCTTTCGTCGCGCTTGGCAGAGGTGGTGATGGCATTTTCGTAGTGCTCGCTCAGGATGTCGTACTTACGGTTCAGCTCGCGTATATGCTCGCTCAGTTCCTTGTTGATGCGTGCCTGACGCTTGTGGCGGTAACGCATCAGCCACCACACACAGACACCGATTATGCCGACGGTCACAGCCAAGCCGATGGCCCACCACTTTTCACGCCGCTCCTCCTTGTTCTCTATCTGCAGCCAGTCGTTGCCGAATTCGGCATTGTACTTGGCCAGCGCCTCGGCCGACATATTATTATATAAGGAGTCCTTCAAGTCGCTGAAGCGCTTCAGGCAACGGCGCGCCTCGGCCGGATCGTGTTTCCACAGACACTCGTAGAGTCCACGGTGGGCCTGCACCTCGTTGTACGGGTCCCCCAATTCTTGGAATATCTTGATGGCTTCCTGAAAATAGGGCGTCGCCTCCACCTCGCGGTCTTGCGAGAGCACAGCCATACCCAGCTTGCTGAGCGCAATGCCCAACGAATGACGATCCTGCATCTGCCGCAGGTAGGGGATGACCTGCTTCAACGTGGACTCGGCTTCCTTGTACTCATGCTTACCTACAAGCACAGAGGCCTTCTGCGCCAGACGCACCATCGCACGGGGTTCGTTGCCCAGCTGCTTGTCTATCTCATAGGCACGTTCGATATACGGCAGCGCCTTCTCGTCGTCACCCATCGCATGGTACACCTCCGAGGCCATCGCCTGCAGAACGGCCATTCGACTGGGATTGTTGGCCTTCTCGGCCATCTCGATACCCTTCAGCACATATTTTTCTGCCTCCTGTGGCTGGTTGGCTCCCAGATAAATGGCTGCCAGGGTGTTCAGACTCGACGACATCACATCCGGGTCGCCGCTCCGCTCGTCGATTGCATAGCACTCCTTGGCATAGCGAGCAGCTTCCTCGTAGTCCGACAGGCGGATGTTGATAATCGCCAGCAGGTTCAGGCAGTCGGCTTCAGACTCCGTGCCCTTGGTCAGAGGCAATGCCTCGTGGGCAGCCTTAAGTGCTTCTTTATACTGCTGGGCACCATAAAGGCTGTCGGCCTGTTCCACCAGTTTGTCTCCCCTCGCATCGGCTCTCGCCGCACATGGCAGCATCAGCAATGCAAGGGCCATACACCCGAAAAGGCATTCAACAAACTTGCTCAATGACTGCCTGCGGTCCTGGGGTGGACGACAAGTGCAAATAGTTGCAGCGTGACTGCTATTGGTTCCTGTGGACATAATAGAGTGCATTTATTTGATTTAAGCGATGCAAAGATACCATTTATTTCCTAAATCAGACGCAATTCATCAAAAAAATGAACAAAAACACTTCTGATTAACGAAGATACTCGCCTCCAACTTTGTAAAATAGGGTTTATCCAGTAAGAGGAATAATCAACTTAGAAAAAATAAGCCACTTTTTTCTAGAAATCAAGTTAGATAATTATCACAAATAAGCTTCAAAAATAGGGTTAGTCACCTTTGCTTCATCCAGATAATCTCCATGAGTTGTTCCCCTTATCTCCACGACTCATTCAGATAGGACTTTAGGGGGGTAAGGGATTATCTCGATGAGTCGTTCCCCCTATCGGAACAACTCGTTCAGATAAGGGGAACGAAACAAAGGTGACTTAGGGTGATTTTACTTAATCAAAACCTTTTTGCTAGTTCCATCACTCATGCAGATTTTCATAATTATTCATGGTTTATAGTTTAATTTTGCAAAAATAACGATTTCACGATTCGTACAAAGGAAAAGGGTGTTTTTTTATGAAAACGGGATATCATCTTACGCCTTACAGTTTACAGTTTTGGTTTTCTAATTCTGCTTTTGGTATCGGTATACTTATACCGTTTTTTAAACTGTAATACCGTAAGAACTGTAGGGATGTATGAAAAAGTCTTGACAAAACGAAAATTATTAAACGGAGAGAATGAGGCCCGACAGTTGAAGAATTTTTACTGCCACGTGTGGCGGCAAAAATTTCTACGTGTGGCGGCAAGTTTTTTCTAATGTACCATGAAAATGAGGAGAAGTGAGACAATAGGAAAAATATTTACTCAAATAAGATTTGGTTTTTCCCTCGGTTTGCACTATCTTTGAGCCTATCGCCTCGAAATTACTTCATCTTGGCATAAAAAAGAATGAATTCTTTTGTTCTGCTCTCGAATTTTTCGTAATTTTGAGCCTTGGCTCGAAGATACTCTCGTTCGGATTTTCTCAAATAAATTTGGAAAATCCCTCGCTTAATCGTAACTTTGAGACTGCCAGCAGTCTCGAAGATAGGCTGCACCTCGGAAAAACTCAAATAAAATTTGGTTTTTCCCTCGGTTTGCACTATCTTTGCCCCCACTTATTGATACATTATATATTTTTATGAGTGCTACAACACTGAATCACCTGATGGAACAGACTGTGGCCGAGTTGTCTGAAAGCAGCTCGTTACGTGGGTTGTTCCATAAGCACAAAGATGGTGAGCCTTATCCCTCCGGAACTGTATTGGCCGAGATTGTTGATCTGTGCCGCGCTATTATTTTCCCTGGTTTTTATGGTAATTCTACATTGAACAGCCAGACGCTGCGCTACCACATTGGTATGAATGTGGAACGCCTGTACACCTTGCTGTGGCAACAGATTCAGGCAGGACTCTGTTTCTGCAAGGAGGATGACGGATGTAACGGAGAACGTTCTTGCCTGGCAGCAAAAGCGCAGGAACTGGCAGCGGCCTTCATGGCCAAGCTTCCTCAGCTAAGAAGTATCCTGGCAACAGATGTGGAGGCGGCTTACAACGGAGACCCTGCAGCCGAATCGTACGGCGAGATTATCAGTTGCTATCCCGTTATAAAGGCGGTTACCAACTACCGTATCGCCCACGAACTGCTCTTGTTGGGCGTTCCCCTTATCCCTCGTATCATCACGGAAATGGCACATAGCGAGACGGGAATAGATATTCATCCGGCTGCCACCATCGGCTCGCACTTTACCATCGACCACGGAACGGGTGTGGTGATTGGTGCCACTTGTATCATAGGTAACAACGTGAAACTGTATCAGGGTGTAACATTGGGTGCCAAAAGTTTCCCATTGGACGAAAAAGGTAATCCCATTAAGGGAGTTCCCCGTCATCCTATTCTGGAGGACGATGTTATCGTATATAGCAACGCTACTATACTGGGTCGTATTACGTTGGCTAAAGGTACCGTTGTTGGCGGTAACCTGTGGGTTACGGAAAGTACTCAGCCGGGCGAGCAACTGGTTCAGGCCAAGAAACGCAAGAGCCATGTGGTAAGACCGGAAGACTGGGGAGGGCTGTAGCCCCTCTCCAACCCCTAACCCCTCCTCCCCCAAATGGGAGGTGGGGAAAGATATGGAAAAGAAAACTAATAAAAGCAAATCTCAAAAAAAGAAATAATAAATGGAGACTACTAACGAATCTCCCCGCCTTTGGGAGGGGCAAGGGGGAGGGGCCTCATTTGAAATGATTGCAAAGACCTTTCAGGGTCTTGAAGAGGTGTTGGCAAAGGAACTAACTGACCTGGGTGCCGACAATATACAAATTGGCAGACGCATGGTAAGCTTTACCGGCGATAAGGAAATGATGTATCGTGCCAACTTCCAGTTGCGTACTGCCATAAAGATACTGAAACCCATCAAGCACTTCCGCGCTACCAGCGCCGACGAGGTCTATGATGCCATCAAGGAGATTGACTGGACCACGTATCTGAGCAACGAGACAACGTTTGCCGTTGACAGTGTGGTATTCAGCAATGAGTTCCGCCACAGCAAGTTTGTGGCTTACAAGGTGAAGGATGCCATTGTCGATCAGTTCCGCGAGAAGACTGGCAACCGCCCCAATATCCGTATCAACAATCCCGACCTGCAGTTGCATATCCATGTGGCCGAATACGACTGTACCCTTTCGCTGGACAGTTCTGGCGAGAGCCTGCATCGCAGAGGCTATCGTCAGGAGAGTGTAGAGGCGCCCTTGAACGAAGTACTGGCAGCCGGTATCATTATGCTGACGGGTTGGCATGGGCAGTGCGACCTTATCGACCCTATGTGCGGAAGCGGCACCATCGCCATTGAGGCTGCGCTGATAGCCAGAGGCATTGCTCCAGGTGTGTACAGAAAGGAATATGCGTTTGAGAAATGGCCTGACTTCGACCAGGAACTTTTCGATAAGGTTTACGAGGACGATAGTCAGGAGCATCCCTTCGAGCATCATATCTACGGCTATGACATCAGTCGTCCTGCTGTAGCCATTGCCACTACCAATGTGAAGGCCGCCGGCCTGAGCAAGGAGATTACCGTCCAGCAGCAGGATTTCGCTAACTTCACCCAACCGAAGGAGAAGAGTATCATCATTACGAATCCACCTTATGGAGAACGCATCTCTGCTCCCGACCTGTTGGGTCTCTACAAGATGATTGGCGAGAGACTGAAGCATCAGTTCCTGGATAATGAGGCTTGGGTGCTGAGCTATAGGGAGGAGTGTTTCGACCAGATTGGCTTGAAACCCTCATTGCGTACACCGCTGTACAACGGAAGTCTGGAGTGCGAGTTGCGCAAGTATCAGATATTTAGTGGTAGGTTCAACGACATGCGTGCCGGAGGCGGTGACATCAAGACTGCTCAGGACCGTCGTATGATGGCCGAACGTAAACGATTCAAGCAGCACCGCGAGTTCAAGGACAAACTAGAGGAGAATCCCAAGGAGAGAATGCGCAAGCCCAAAAGGGACGAGTGGGAAGACAGACGCGACTTCAAGAAAGGCAAGGGAGACCGCAAGGACTTTCACAAGGAAGGCGGGAAGAGTTTTGGCCGTGGGCCCAAGAAATCTTTCGATCGCAACAAGGGCGGCAACAAGAAGTTCGGTAAAAGATACTTTGATAACGATGAAGACTAAACTGATATTAGCTTCTTTGCTTATTTTGGTAACACAAGCAATGGCACAGAAACTTTTTACGCTGGAAGAACTGAACTTCGGCGGTAAGAATTATAGGGTTTCCGTTCCACAACGATGGAACTATAGTTGGCAAGCGGGGAAACTGATTCTTAAAGACGGAGACAAGACTGTTCAAGTAGATCCCGCAACAGGTAAGACGGTGGACTATCAGGAGCCAGAAAAGCCCGACAGACCCAATCCAAGAGGCTTGTTGGAGTGGTGTAAGGCTTCGAATGCAGCTGCATTCCTTCGCGACAATAATCTGTGGGTTCGTTATGCCGACGGGCACGATGTGCAACTCTCGAAGGATGGCTCACGCGAGATTGTCTATGGACAGAGCGTTCACCGCGATGAGTTCGGTATCTACAAGGGAACCTTCTGGAGCAATAAGGGTAAGAAACTGGCTTTCTACCGTATGGACCAAAGTATGGTGGCCGATTACCCTCAAGTGAATACCTTTAAGCGTGAGGCTGAACTGGAACCCGACAAGTATCCTATGGCAGGCATGACATCGCATCAGGTAACCATCGGCATTTTCGACCTGGAAACAGAGAAGACTGTCTACCTGAACGTTGGAGACCCTACCGACCGCTATTTCACCAATATCGCCTGGGGACCGGATGACAAGACGCTGTATCTGTATGAGTTGAATCGCGACCAGAACCATTGTACGTTGGATGCCTATGATGTGGAAACGGGCAACAAGATCAGAACACTCTACACGGAGACCAGCGATAAGTATGTAGAACCCCTTCACCCCATTACCTTCCTGCCATGGGACAGCAACAAGTTTATCTTCTGGAGTTGGAAGGATGGCTTTACACATCTTTACCTGATGGATGTGAACACTTTGAAGCAGGAGCAGCTAACCTCCGGCAAATGGGTGGTAAAGAGCATTGTGGGATTCTGTCAGGCAACAAAGAGTGCTATCATCATAACCAAGGAGGCTAATGTATTACAGCGTAATATCTATTCACTTTCCCTGAAGACCAAAAAACGCACTTTGTTGGACAACGGCAAGGGCGTCCATCAGGCAAATCTGTCGGAAGACGGCCTTTGGGTGCTGGATACTTGGCAAGAGCCGGATGTTCCCCGTGCCTGCGCTGTCACCAATACCAAGACAGGTAAGAGCACTTTGCTACAGACAGCTCCCAACCCTTGGGAAGGGTGGTACCAGCCTATCTTCGAGATGGGTAGTGTAAAGGCCGACGACGGTGTGACCGATCTGTACTGGCGTATGGTGAAGCCTGCTGACTTCGATGCCAACAAGAAATACCCTACTGTGGTTTACGTCTATGGCGGTCCTCATGCACACAGCATAGAGGCTTCTTGGCATTGGGCCAGTCGCAGTTGGGAAACCTACATGGCACAGAAGGGTTATATCCTCTTCATACTTGATAACAGAGGCAGCGAGGACCGCGGACGAGACTTCGAGCAGGCTACTTTCCGTCATCTGGGTCAGGTGGAGATGCGTGACCAGATGAGCGGCGTAAATTATCTGAAGAGCCTTCCCTATGTGGATGCCGACAGAATAGGTGTTCACGGATGGAGCTTTGGCGGCTTTATGACTACATCGCTGATGACCACTTATCCCGAAGTCTTCAAGGTTGGGGTTGCAGGCGGTCCTGTTATCGACTGGAAATGGTACGAGGTGATGTACGGTGAGCGTTATATGGATACACCTGAGCAGAACCCCGAAGGCTACGAGCAGACGAGTCTTATCAACAAGGCTAAGAACCTGAAGGGCAAGCTACAGATTATCATTGGTATGAATGACCCCACGGTGGTGCCTCAGCATGCGTTGCAGTTCCTGAATGCTTGCGCCGAGGCTGGTACCCAGCCTGATTTCTTTGTCTATCCCGGTGAGGGGCATAATATGGCGGGGCACAAGAGTGTGCATCTGCATGAACGTATAACACAATATTTTGAAGATTATCTGAGGCCCCTCTCCACCCCCTAACCCCTCCTCCCCCAAATGGGAGGCGGGGAAAGCTACGGGAAGCAATAAGACTTCTCCAATCATAGCCGCTTCAAAATGGGGGGGGGGATTCTTCAAATAATCAGTATGAATGATTTTCATCGGGCTAATCCTGACTGGTATCCTCTCCTCAAAGAACATGCTCGTAGGATGAGAAACAATCCAACTGAAGCAGAAGACTTTCTTTGGAGACAGCTTAAAGGAAAAGGGTTAAACACTTCATTCAAACGACAATGTGTCATTCTGGATTATATTGCCGATTTTTATTCTCCTTCAGCTAATCTGATCATAGAAGTGGACGGAGGATACCACCAGACAGATGAACAACAAACACTGGATGAGATACGGGAGGAAAAACTTAAGAAACAAGGATACAGAATCCTACGTTTTACAAACGAACAAGTATTATTTGATATAGATAGAGTATTAACGAAGATTAAAGATATGATAGAGAATGAAAAAACTCCCTCCCATTTGGGGGAGGGCCGGGGAGAGGGGCAGATTCTCCTGTTAGGAAGTGGCGGCCGTGAGCACGCCTTAGCTTGGAAGATTGCTCAGAGTGAGAAATGTGAGAAACTATATGTTGCCCCGGGAAATGCTGGTACAGCAACAGTTGGTGAGAACGTAAACATAAAGGCCGACGACTTCGATGCCATCAAGGTCTTTGTGCTTAGAAACCGTATTCAGATGGTGGTGGTAGGTCCCGAAGACCCATTGGTAAAAGGAATCTACGATTACTTCAAGAATGATCCTGAGTTAAAGAATATTCCTGTCATCGGTCCCAGCAAAGCAGGTGCCGTACTAGAGGGCAGCAAGGATTTTGCCAAAGGCTTCATGCAACGTCATGGTATTCCTACAGCAGCCTATCAGACCTTTACAGGTGAGACACTGGCCGAAGGAAAAGTTTTCCTGAAAACCCTACAGCCTCCATACGTACTGAAAGCTGACGGTCTTTGTGCCGGTAAGGGCGTGCTGATTCTACCTACCTTGGAAGAAGCCGAGAAAGAGTTGGAGGAGATGTTAGGCGGAATGTTCGGAGGCGCCAGCAGCCGTGTGGTAATCGAGGAGTTTATGAGCGGTATAGAATGCTCTGTATTTGTACTGACCGACGGTAAGGACTACAAGATTCTGCCTGAAGCCAAAGACTACAAACGGATCGGAGAAGGCGATACCGGTCTGAATACAGGCGGTATGGGTAGCGTAAGTCCCGTTCCTTTTGCTACAACAGAATGGATGAAGAAGGTCGAGGACCGTATCATCCGTCCTACCGTTGAAGGCTTGGCAGCTGAAGGCATCGACTATAAGGGCTTTATCTTCTTTGGCCTGATTAATCGCACTAACACGCCTACAGGTACCCCCGAGCCTTATGTCATCGAATACAATGTCCGTATGGGTGACCCGGAGACAGAAACCGTTATGCTACGTTTGAAGAGTGATATTGTTGACCTCTTTGAAGGCGTTGCAACTGGAACATTGGCACAGCGTAGCATCGAATTTGATACGCGTAGCGCTGTTTGTGTAATGCTGGTAAGCGGCGGTTATCCCGGAAGCTATCAGAAGGGTTATCCCATCAGTGGAATTGATCAGGTTGAGGGCAGTGTGGTCTTCCATGCCGGAACTGCATTGAAGGACAAGGAAGTTGTTACGAACGGCGGTCGTGTGATTGCTGTAAGCAGCTACGGAGTCAACAAGGCTGAAGCCCTGAAGAAGAGTTTCACTGAGGCTCAGAAGATACAATTCAAGGATAAGTACTTCCGTAGAGACATCGGGGCAGACCTTTAGCCCCTCTCCAACCCCTAACCCCTCCTCTCCCAAATGCGAGGTGGGGAACAAACAAATTAATGATAAACAGTAACAGGTTTCAGAATAAGGTTGCAGAGAGTACGGCAACGATGCCTTTCTGTGCAATGTTAGCAATCATCTTATGGTGGTGGCCTCAGCAGTCATTTGCCACAAACAATGCCATTGGCTTGGTATTATGTGCTCTAACCACCTATATCTGTATAGAGACGAATGCTGTGCAGAATATCATTCGCATTCGTACCATGATGATGGCCTGTGTCTGGCTTGTATTAGCCTCCTGTCTGGCATTCATGCACCCATTTGGGGCACCTGCTATCGTCGCTGTCTGTCTGTCTGCCAGTTACTATCTCTTATTCCGTTGCTATCAGTTATATGACTCAACAGTATGGATATTCCACAGTTTCTTATTTTTGGGAATAGGCAGTATGTTTGCTGCTGTTATGTTACCCATGGGACTTCTCTATTATATCTACCTGATAGCTTACCTGCGTTCTTTTAGTTGGCGTGGTTTCTGGGCCGGTATTCTTGGACTGGTATTACCGTACTTGGGCTGGGGGATATGGTGTTTCTTCATGGATAAGACAGATAGTTTGCTCGACTATGTCCTTGGGCATTTTATGTGGCATCCCTTTTCCTGGGAGGCGGTATTCAGTTTGCCTTTTAACGGGATGGTATCTATAGGAGTTGTTATCGTAATGAGTCTGGTGGGAGTCTTGCATTATTTACAAACGAAGTACAATGATAAGATACAGGTCAGAATGATACTCTACATTTATTCTGTACAGACTACTTTGCTTATCGTATATTTATTCTTGCAGCCTCAAGAGTTTCAGAGCACTATGGCGCTGCTGGTCGTCAGTGCCTGTCCGCTTATTGCCCATTTCTTTTCTCTTACAAAGAGTAGGCTAAGCAACACATTCTTTATATTGTCGCTACTCTTATGCTGCGTAATGGCTTATTTAAATTTATGGATGACATAATACAATATATGATCCCCCTGGGATACGGGGGAATGGGAATCGCCGCTTTTATTGCCGGCAGCGTTTTCCCTTTCAGCAGCGAGACGCTCTTAGCAGGCCTTCTGCTGGCCGGTTTACGTCCCTGGCCTCTGTTCGTCAGTGCTACTATAGGAAACGTAATGGGAAGCATGTTCAACTATTGGATAGGCAGTTTGGGGAAGATAGAGTGGATAGAGAAATACTTGCATGTAAAGCGTGAGAAGGTTGAAAAGACCCAACGGTGGTTACAGGGCCGAGGGGCCTGGATGGGATTCTTTTGCTTTCTGCCTGTCCTGGGCAGTGCTCTGTCAGTGACGTTAGGATACATGAGAGCCAACCAGAGCCTTACATTCCTAAGCATTGCTTTAGGAAAGGCTATACGTTACGGAATATTAATTATGATTCTTAACATGGTTAAAGGATAATAAATTTGCCAAAGAAAGCCGAAGAACAGAAGAAAAAGTAATATCTTTGCAGAATGCAATCAATAAAACAAACAAATACATAGACTAAAAAATGAAACAGTTCAAATTAGTAGACAACCTGATGGGTTGGATTACTTTTGCCATTGCAGCTTTCGTGTATTGTAGCACGATAGAGCCTACGGCAAGTTTTTGGGACTGCCCTGAGTTCATTACCACAGCTTATAAGTTGGAGGTGGGACATCCCCCTGGGGCACCTTTCTTTATGTTGACCGCCAATTTGTTTACACAGTTTGTCAGTGACCCTGCGCTGGTAGCTCGGATGGTTAACACTATGAGTGCGCTCTTCAGTGCTGCCTGTATCATGTTTCTCTTTTGGAGCATCAGCCATTTGGGGCGTAAACTCCTGGGTGAGAACGGTCAACTGAAGAATGTAGCTCAACTAATAACTGTTGAGGCAAGTGCTCTGACGGGTGCTTTGGTGTATACCTTCTCTGATACCTTCTGGTTCAGTGCCGTAGAAGGCGAGGTATATGCCTATAGTAGCCTTTTTACCGCCGTGGTATTCTGGCTGATGTTGAAATGGGAGGATCATGCCGATGAGGCCGGTTCTGACCGTTGGCTTATCCTGATAGCATATCTTACGGGTCTTAGCATAGGCGTGCACTTGCTTAATTTGCTCTGTGTACCTGCATTGGTGCTTGTCTATTATTACAAGAAAGCCAAGAATCCCAGCCTGAAGGGAGCGTTGCTCTCTGTAGCAGGTAGTGGAGCGCTTATAGCTGCTGTACTGTATGGTATAGTTCCTGGTATTGTTAAGGTGGGCGGATGGTTCGAACTCCTTTTTGTAAACCAACTAAGCTGTCCTTTCAATACAGGACTTATCATTTACATCTTCCTGTTGGTTGGCATAGTTTTGTGGAGCATTTGGGAAACCCGCAGACAGAAGAGCCGTATGCGCATGAATGTCTCTTACCTGCTTAGCGTAGGTATGCTGGGTATTCCTTTCTACGGATATGGCATCAGCAGCATTGTGTTAGGTATTGTTATTCTGGCAGCCCTGTTTGTACTCTTGCGTTTCCAGAAGGACGGTAAATCGTTTGTTTCTGCCCGTCTGATGAATACCAGCCTTCTCTGTATGCTTATGATTATGATCGGCTACAGTTCATACGCCGTCATCGTAATCCGTAGTTCTGCCAATACACCTATGGACCAGAATTCTCCCGAGGATATTTTTACTTTGGGAACTTATTTGAGCCGTGAACAATATGGCGACCGTCCTCTTCTCTATGGTCAGGCTTATACCAGTCAGGTGCAACTGAGAGTGGACGGTAACTACTGCGTTCCCGTAAGCAAGCAGAAGGCTCCTGTTTATCAGCGTAAGGAGAAAGCCAGTCCTGAAGAACCCGACCGTTACGAGATTCAGCGTTACAATCAGGAGTATGTTTACCAGCAGAATATGTTCTTCCCCCGTATGTACAGCAGCAGTCACGCTTCGGCATACGAGAGTTGGATGGGCGGTGTTAAGGGAACAACCCGGACGTATGAGCGTTGTGGCGAGATGGTTCCCGTTAAGACTCCTACCATGCTGGAGAATATCCGTTTCTTCCTGAGCTATCAGGTTAATTTCATGTACTGGCGTTACTTTATGTGGAACTTCGCTGGCCGTCAGAACGATGTTCAGGGCAATGGCGAGTGGGAGCACGGAAACTGGCTGACGGGTATTCCCTTCCTGGATAATATGCGTTTGGGCGACCAGAGCAAGCTACCCTCCGATTTGCGCGACAACAAGGGGCATAACGTCTTCTACTGCCTGCCTTTGCTCTTGGGTCTGCTGGGTCTCTTCTGGCAGCTGTTCCGCAATACACCCGAGAACAGAAACGAAGGCGAGAAGCAGTTTGGTATTGTCTTCTTCCTGTTCTTTATGACAGGTTTGGCCATTGTTATCTACCTAAACCAGACACCCATGCAACCGCGTGAACGAGACTACGCATACGCCGGTTCCTTCTATGCCTTTGCCATCTGGGTGGGACTGGGTGTTGCTGCTATTGCCGATTATCTGCAGAAGCTGCTTAAGAACGAGAAGCTTTGTGCTGTTCTGAGTTGCCTTTGTGTGTTGGTACCCTTGCAGATGGCCAGTCAGACATGGGATGATCATGATAGAAGCGGTCGTTATACTTGTCGCGATTTCGGTCGTAACTACCTGCAGACATTGTCTCAGGGTAACAACCCCATTATTTTCACCAATGGTGATAATGATACCTTCCCCTTGTGGTATGCACAAGAGACAGAGGAGTTCCGTACTGATGCCCGTGTCTGCAACCTCTCTTATTTGCAGACCGACTGGTACATCGACCAGATGAAGCGTCCTGCTTATGATTCGCCCGCAGTACCTATTCATTGGAGCCGACTGCAGTATGTGGCAGGCACCCGTGAGGGTATCAGCGTTCGTCCTGGTATCTTGGAGCAGGCAATCGAGGCCTACAAAAACGATCCTGTGCTGATGCACCAGGTGTTGGGCGACAACCCGTACGAACTGCGAAACATTATAGATAAGTGGGTGCTGAATACCAATCCCGAATTGCAGATATTCCCCACAGACTCTATTGTTTTTGCTGTAGATAAGGAGGCCGTAAAGCGTAGTGGTATGATGATAGCCGGAGACAGCATCCCAGACTTTATGCACATCAGCCTGAAGGGTAAACGTGCTGTCTATAAGAGCGAGATGATGATGTACGAGATGTTGGCTCAGTGCAACTGGGAGCGTCCCCTGTATGTAGCTATTACCGTTGGTAAGGACAACTACGGCAGTCTGGGCGACTACTTTGTACAGGAGGGCTTGGCCAATCGTATCACTCCCTTCAAGACGGCAGAGACGGGCAAGGATATAGACACCGACAAGATGTACGATAACATCATGACGCGCTTTGCGTTCGGTGGCTTAGACAATCCCGACATCTACCTCGATGAGACCGTTACCCGTATGTGCTATACGCACCGCCGTATGATTGCCCAGTTGGCAACCCGTCTGTTGCAGGAAGGCAAGAAGGACAAGGTGGCCCGACTGATTGCATATGCCGAGAAGGTGTTGCCGCCAACTACGCTGCCTCATAACTATGCCGGCTACTCTCTGGATCTGGCACGTGCCTGGATTGCCGTGGGAGACAAGAAGATGGCCGAGAAGATTGCCTATCCCGTTGCCGCCAATGCGGTAGAGTACCTGAACTGGTATATGGGTCTGCCTGGCAAGATGCTTCTACAGAGCGAGAAAGACTGCATGTATTACCTCTATCAGATGCATTCTGCTACCGAGGTATTGCAAGGTGCAGGTAGCGATAAGGCTAAGGATATGGTCTTGATACTGGATGCCTTTAATAAGGCCTTACAGAACCAGCTCTATGGTTCCACCGGTATCGGAACACCAGAACCAGAAGAGGAGAGCGAGGTTGATAGTTGACAGTTGATAGTTTAGAGTTGAGAGTTGAAAGTTATTGAACATTGAGCATTTGAGTATTATCATATTTTTCACTCTTCACTCTCCACTCTTTACTCTTCACTTAAAAACGTTCTCGTTAACTAAAGCCTACAATGATAATAGAGCAACCTGCAGTATTCCTGCGTTGGCTATTCCCACATGCCTTGTGGAGGATGGACCGCCACCAGAAGTCCGTTTACCTGACTTTTGATGACGGCCCTATCCCTGAGGCTACCCCCTTTATCCTCGATACCCTGGACCGTTTTAATGCCAAGGCAACCTTCTTTATGGTCGGTGAGAATGCCGTCAAATATCCTCATCTTCTCGAGGAGGTAAGACAACGCGGTCATCAAGTAGGCAATCATACCTACAATCATATGTCTGGTATTCGCCATTTTACCTGGACCTATCTTGCCAATATCAAGAAAGCCGACGAGGTACTGCATACCCGTCTGTTCCGTCCGCCACACGGATGGATAAGGACGGTTCAGTACCGTGTTCTCCGGCATATAGGCATAAAGGTTGTTATGTGGGATGTAGTAACACGCGATTACAGCCGATTGCTTACAGCCGACGATGTATTGCAGAATGTAAAGCGATATACTCGTCCGGGCAGTATCATCACCTTCCACGATTCCCTGAAAAGTATAGAGAAACTTAAGCATGCTCTGCCAGAAGCACTTTCTTGGCTCCAAGAACAAGGGTATGAATTCCGTACTTTTGAATCATAAAGAATTGAAAGCCCAGGCCCAGCGTCTGGGTTTTGTGGCTTGTGGTCTTGCTCCGGCGGAGCCCGTACAGGATTGGTATGCCGAAGGGTTCCGTAAGTGGTTGCAGTTAGGATTTCAGGCCGACATGCAGTATATGCAGAACCATGTAGAGATGCGTCTGCAGCCATCCCTCTTGCATCCGGGCGTCAAGAGCATCATCAGTCTGGCCCTCAACTATATGCCCACCCATCAGCAACCTGGTATCAGCCTTTATGCACAGGGCAAGGATTATCACGATGTAATGAAGGAACGCCTGCGCCAACTTATGACTCAGACAGGGTTGCAGGGCCGTTGCTTTGTTGATACAGCCCCCGTGTTGGAACGTTACTGGGCATGGCGATGCGGAATAGGCGAGTTCTGTCAGAACGGCCTTATCTCTGTTCCCGGATATGGCCCCACAGTGTTCTTGGGCGAAATCTTTGCCGGGCAAGAAGCAGATGCGTACGACGAGCCGCTCTCTCCTGCCCCCCGGCACTTTACCGGTTGGGAATCGCTCTGTCCGGCTCTCACCCCTCAGGGCCTTGACGCCCGTCTGTGCCTCAGCTATCAGACCATAGAGAATAGGGGAGAGCTGCCGCACGACCTACACCTTAAGCGTACTTTCTACGGTTGTGACAAGTGTTTGCGTGCCTGTCCCCAATTCAAGGAGTCGCATCCCACATCAGAACAGGCATTCCAGCCCTCTGCCGAGTTGTTAGGCATGAAAGAGGAAGACTGGCGCGCCCTTACGCCCGAACAGTACAAATCCCTTTTCAAGGGTTCTGCCGTTAAGCGCGCTAAATACGAGGGACTTATCCGGAATATCAGTAAATGGAAAAAACAATAATATAATCATGAAAACAAGAAATTATCTTTTGCTTCTGTTATTGTTCGCTACACATAGCCTTTTCGCACAAGTGTCCCCCAACGGACGTATCAAGGTCGAGAAGTTCAATAACCATATAACCGTCAGCTATAAGCAAAGCGGGAAGTGGCAGGAAATCTATACTGCCCAGTTCGAAGGAATCAATGACGGAGATACACGTAACATCAAGGAAGACTACACCATGCTGGCAGGAAAGCGTCTTCATTGCACAAACAAAGGAAAAGAATCCGTTTACTCTCTCCAGAGCGGAGGTGTGCTTCGTGTTCGAGTGTTCAACGATGGTGTGGCGTTCCAGAAGGCGGGGCGCCAAAGTATGAACGATAAAGCTGAAATATCCGTCCCTATTACTATACCTTATTATATAAACAGTTGGATGATGAACTGGAGCGACGGTGCAGAGGGCTTTTATCCCAAGAACCGTCAGTTAAAGGAGGGCGACCGCCTGTCATTCCCTGCCCTGTTTGAGTTCTCAGACAATATCTTCGGACTCCTCACCGAGGCCGATATCCATCACGACAATGCGGCATCATCGTTCTATAGCCTCGACGGAAAGAATAAGTTCAACATTGTGACCGACCAGAACGAGCAGTTTGCCCGGCAGAGTTCTTGGAAGGTAATGATAATTGGTTCCCTAGCTGATGTGGTGGAAAGTACCCTTGTGACAGACGTCAGTTGCCCCAGCAAGCTAACAGATACCAGTTGGATAGAGCCAGGTGTAGTATCCTGGGTCTATTGGGCATACAATCACGGCAGCAACGACCTTAACATCATCAGGAAATACGTTGATATGGCAGCCACCTTGCACCTTCCTTATGTGCTGATAGATGCTGAGTGGGACGAGATGAAGGATGGGAAAACCGTAGTGGATGCAGTGAACTATGCCAAAGAGAAAGGCGTGAAGCCTATGATTTGGTACAACTCCAGTGTGGGTTGGATAAACGGTGCTCCGGGCCCCAAGTTCCGACTGAACAAGCCCGAAGACCGAGAGAAGGAATTTGCCTGGTGTGAACAGATAGGAGTGGCAGGTGTGAAAATCGACTTCTTCAGCGGCGAGAACAATATGAATATGGCTTATTGCATCGACTTGATGGAATGTGCCGCCAGACATCATCTGTTGGTTAACTTTCACGGAGCTACTGTCCCACGTGGTTGGCAGCGTACCTATCCCAATCTGCTTTCTACAGAAGGGGTTTATGGTGCTGAATGGTATAACAATGTAGGAACGTTCACAGACAAGGCTGCCTGTCACAATGCCACGCTGCCCTTCACCCGCAACGTAATCGGTCCCATGGACTATACCCCTTGTGCTTTCAGCGACTCGCAGCATCCGCATATCACCACTCATGCCCACGAACTGGCTTTGACTGTGCTTTATGAGAGCGGCTTGCAACATCTGGCCGACCGCCCTGAGAGTTTCCTCAGGCAGCCTCAGGCCGTTCAGGACTTTTTATCTAAGTTACCTGCGGCCTGGGAAGAAACCCGTCTTGTAAGTGGCTATCCTGGTGAGAGTGTTGTCATTGCTCGCCGTAGTGGCAAAACTTGGTACGTGGCAGGCATCAACGGCAAAGACCAGGAATGCGAGTTCGACCTTAGCCGTCTTTCCGTCATTGTCGGTAAGAAGCGTCAGGCTGATTGCTTCTTAGATGCCAGCGAGGACCGCGCTTGGCAACTATTGCCTCACACAGTCCTCCCTGTTTCTGTTCACTGCCGCGCTCGTGGCGGCTTCGTGTTAGTGGTCAATTAAACCATTTTTCCAAATTAATCTCTTAGGCAGGACTGAATTCGTCCTTGCCTACGCTGCATAGTGGGCAAACCCAGTCTTCGGGCAGGTCCTCGAAAGCCGTACCTGCGGGAATCCCATTGTCAGGATCACCTATTTCAGGGTCATACTCATAACCGCACACATCGCAAACATACTTTTTCATACATTTTCTTTTTTAGGGTGATACAATATGATTTCTATCTCTTATTTAATTAGAATTTTCTTCCCATTCACAATATACAGTCCTTTCATTGGCCTGTTGACTATCTTCCTGCCGCTTATGTCGTATATGTCATTATTATTAATGAGTTGCATATTCCGGATTGACTCTATTCCGTCCTCATCCATTATGTTGGCATAGCTGCCATCGGCATTCTGAATAACAATGGAATGCCCGCTTAATAGCATAGGATGCTGGTCGGTACCAATATCCTGACGCCATACAGGATCCATTATATTGCCCTCATTCAACAGGAAACAGATTTCACCGTCCTGAACCTGGCTTTCCTCTACGACCTGGATGACGTCGGTCAGGAATTCGCCCCACCATAGCGGTGTTCCGCTAACCAAAGCCTCCTGACCGTAAACCTCGGATTGCTGGTCTTTGCATCCGCGCTTCAGCAGATACAGGTGGTCGGCTGTCACGTAGCATCCGCCATCACCGGCTGTACCGATAGTACCATCGCACTTCACGCGGAAATAGTAAGCCAACTGTGCACCTTCAACCTCACCGATACACAGGCAGTTAGAGGCTATGATTGTATTTTCAGCTGACCATCCTACAAATCCACCTGCGCCGCTACTGCCAGAGATAGTCATATCAACGGCGGCTTTTCCGGTGAACAGACAGTTCTTGAACTGCTGAGGTCCGCTTGTAGCATTTCCAATAAAACCACCAATGTTGTTGTACCCCAGAACAGAGAGGTTGCTTTCCACGTTTTGGATGACGGTCTTACCATAGCTTCGGGCAATCATACCTACTTGACTATGGCCGACAATGTTACCTGTAGCCTTTAGGTTGCAGATGGTAGCATCGGTAACTACGCCGAAGATACCCACTTCGTCTTTCTCCGCCTTGTCTATATTAGCTGTGATGGTGTGACCCTTTCCGTCGAATATACCTGTATAACGAGCGCTATTATTACCAATCATAACAAAGCTAGGACCTACCTCGATATCATTTGTAAGTTCGACATTCAATGAAGTGTTTCCGTCGTTAACCAATGCCGCAAAGATATTCAGCTGAGCACCTGTTGCGACCTGCATGGTTCCGTTCTCACTGAATGAAGGGTACATAGCGGATTTTGCCAAATCTCCGCCGCGAGCAGCCTCCTCGTTGGTGTAAAGACCATCGGTGTAACCGTCCATAGTCTTCATGATGGCATTATATGCGGCATCAATCTCGTCTTGAGTGGCATCACCAGTCTCCACCATTGACTCTATGGCAGCCGTGAATGCGTCTACCATCATAATCATTCTGCTATAGTTTGCCTTGCACGCTACAATCTGCTCAAAGAGATTACCAATATCTTGTATAAGTGCATACTTTTCATCAGGTTCCGATGTAGTGCCAATAGCATCTATCTTAGCTTGTAGAGCCGAACGGAGATTCGCATCGAAGTTGGGGTAGAATTTCTTCTCGTCAGCATTTTCCTCCATCGGATTTTGTGCCAAAAGATACTCGGCGCGATTCTTCATGTTCATTAGCGTTGCATCCAGTGCTTCGCCAGCCTGAGAAAGATTGCCCAAATAGGTGAGTTTCAGGTTGCCTACAGCTACCCATTCTTTCACAGAAGTCAGCGCATGGCTATTGCAGATACCTATTGTAAGCGTATTGTCTGTAACATTCGCTAAAATACGTACTGGATAGCGACCTGTAAAGAAGGCACAAGCAGCACCTTGCTGGCCGTGTACAGTATAGCCTAAGATTTCTCCCATTTCATCGTTTACGGCATAATCGCTTGTACCTGTCAACCAGCAGTTTACTTTATCCTCTGCTTCGGCTGCAGGTAACATATCCTCCATGACTGCTGGTAAATAGTTCTTGTTTTCATTAAGATAAATTATAGCAGAGTGCTGATGGCTATTTGCCAATTCATTGATGCGGTAAGCTCCGTTCAGCGTGAGCTCGTAAATACCATTCTCCGGCAACGTGATGGTCTGATGCATATCGAAGGCATTACTTGACCAGCTCTCAGCCACGTACTTGCCGGGGTAACTTTCACTTGCAGCAGCGGAGGTCATTGGCGTTCCTTCCCAAGAGGTAAAACCATTAGAGAAGTCGGCATTGGCAATGAACGATGTAGCATCAGCACCAGGATTCAGTCCTTCGTTCAGGGCGTCGTTCACCAGTCTGTCGATAAATTCCATTTCTACCCTCAGTTCCTCGGCATCCAATAAGAGGTTTTCGGGATCGATGATATAAGCAAATGAGCCATTGGGGAATTCATCCTCAGAAGGGTCTGTAATCTCGTCGCTCAGATAAGACTCCAGCTTCTGATAGGCAGGTCCGCCTCGGAAGTCGCTGGTATTCTCCTCGATGTACTGGCGAGTCTGTTCTGCCTTTAGAATGTAATCGGCATATGCTTTTTGACTGGCAGCCACCAGTTGGTACTGTTCCTCGATGGCAGGATAATAAGCACTGACTAACTGTTCAAAGGATGTGCACTCCGTCAGACCCTCCATCTTTTCCATGTAAGCTTCTACCATAGTCTTCTGTGCAGGATGCTCCTCTAAGTTAGCGAATTCCTCAGCAAATGCCTGCAGATCGACAATCATGTCGGCATACTCCTCTTTCGACTTAGAGGCATAGCCCTCTACTATCTGGTAAACAACACCCCTTGTGTCATCAAGGGTCGGTGTTTCATCTTCACCCAGGGTCTGATACCATACAGGGTTCTGGAAGCTGTTTCCATTGGCAGCATAGCAGAGCTGACCATCGTTGCTATTATCACAAATGGTTGCATTCTTGTTTCCTTCAGAAGTGTGACCGTTCACATACATGATATCGGGAGCAGGAATGTAGGCACAATTGGTCATGCTGAAAGTACAGCCATTATTGGCACGGACAAACTGAGCGCTCTTCTCTGGATTGGTACCTAGGTCGATGTCGCCAATCATGATGCAGTTCTCCAGCTTGTAGTTGACACTTGCACCGCTCCAGCCCAAGAAGCCGCCAATACCGTTCTTTCCTACGCCACCAACATATTTTACCTTTCCGGCAAACATACAGTTGCGGTATGTCACTGTTTTGTCCGTCAGGTTGTTTCCGTTTCCAATCATCCCGGCTATGTTTGTAGAACCCTCAATATCCATCTTTACAACGATGTTCTCCAGCAGAACATCTTTGCTGTCGGCATTTCCTACGAAACCGGCGTGGTTTGCATTTCGTACAGAACCTTCGGCCACCACATTACGGATGGTTGCGCCCTTGATGTTGGCAAATATGCCTCCATTCTTATTTCCTGCGTCAACAGTTGCGTTAATGGTGTGTCCCTGTCCGTCGAAAACTCCCTCATACATGGTACTTGTACCCACCATAGGGCAGTCTGAACTCGGACCCATTTCTATGGTCACATCATCATCCAGTACTGCTGACAGTTTGGGATTACCTGTCTCCACAGCTTTTGCAAAGCCCTTAAAGCCGACATCACTGACAATATGGAAGATGCCATTCTCGTCGGTCTGAATCTGTCCGCAGTATGAACATACATTGTCTTCGAAAATGTGGTCATCCTGTGTAGTCTCGCCCTTTAGGTTAGAGTAAGTCACATCGTCATAGTCATCACCGTTACAATGTTTGCGTCCGTTGGCATAGACCTGAGTGTGGCCTTCGGCAAATGGAACAGGAATCTCGTCTTCGCCCAGATTCTGATAGAAGCTGATCTGGCTCTGGTCACCGTTCAGCATATAGCAAAGGGCGCCTGAGGTGATTTGGTCTGCCTCAATCAGCTTGGCATTCGCATTAAGTTCTGTGCTTCCGTTGCCATTGATAAGCTTACAGGTGTTGGCGCCGTAATAACAGTTAGTCATGTTAACGGTATTGTTATCCTTGATACGGAGGAATACTGCTGTAGATCCCGAGGTTGTAGAAACATCGCCAATCATAACGCAGTTCTCCATATTATGGGTAAGACCGCTGGACCATCCCAAGAATCCTCCTGTGTCCTTTGTTGCCCCCACCTTACCTGCAAAGATACAGTTCCTGAAGGTAATAGAGCTTCTGGCATTACCTATCATACCCGAGCAGTTGTTGTCTGTTGTGGAAGTCTGCAGTACAGTCACCTTGGAAACCACATTCTCTACGGTCACCTCACCGTTGGTATAGCAGGCGATGGGTGCAGTGTTCGAGGTTCCCATAAGTGTTCCTGTGAAAGTTATGTTTTTCACAGTAGCACCGCCTATTTCTCCGAAGAGCGACACTTTTCCTTTACCAACGGCATCTTCTGTTATGTCTGCCGAACCCATAGTAACGTCTATGCTGTGTCCCTGACCATCAAATGTGCCGAAGTAGCCGTTTGCCAGAACGCTGTGCTGTTCGACATCGGTTTCCAGTTTGATATTCAGTCCTGCATTTCCTGCATTAATTCGACTGGCAGCTATATCCCAAGCCTTCTGGCTGGTAACATGGAAGAAGCCTTCCTCGTCCAACTGCAACTGTCCGCAGTAGTTACAAACACCATCTGAATAGTCGTGGTCGTCTGTTATGGTCGAACCTGATGTGTTGTTATAAGTAACACCCTCGTAGTCATCGCCGTTGCAATGTTTGCGTCCGCTGGCAAAAACCTGACCGTGTGTAGCATCTAGAATAGGTAGGGCATCCGTGCCTAATGTCTGGTAGAAATTTATTTCTTCCTGATTGCCGTTCAGTGCAAAGCACAAAGCGCCATTGGTCTGCTGCTCTGTGGTAACAGCTGTAAAGGAAGGGGTATTACCGTAGCTATCTATCAGACAGAGTTCAGGAACAATATAGCAGTTTTCGCTGTAGAACTTACCTGCTTTGCCAGTTGCGCTGACAATAATGTTGTTGACATCTGTGGCATAAGTGGGATCGCTGTTGCTGACCCAATGCTCCACCGAACCGGCCATCAGGCAGTTCTTAAAGTAGTAGTTGATGTTATCAGCGTTGGCACTCGCCACATAACCGCCCAAGCGAACAGATCCGTTACCCTGACGGACTTTGCCTGTGAAGGCGCAGTTTGTGAAGAAGCAATCGTCAGCCTCGGCAATTTTCTCTACTGTACCGATGAAGCCAGAAGCGCGCCATGCTCCGGCTGTATTGTCCTTGTTTTCTTCTCGCACGGTACCGCTGAAACAACAGTTACTGATGTTAAAGGCACCATTATCCGTGACTCGGCTGATGAAGCCCGCACAGTCAGCAGATTTACTGGTATAACACCAGATGGTTCCGCTGTACTCGCATCCTGTAATGGTAAGTTTGCTCTTGCCCTCTACCACAAATCCGCTCAGAGGATAAGAGTTGGAACTGATGTCGGCACTCACCTTTACGTTCTGGATGGTGGTGGCACCGTTCACCGTGTAAACCACGCCGGCTACACCTGTGTTAGCCTCTATGGTACCTGCGATTATAAGATCCTTAATAATGGCTCCTTCGCCGGTGCTGTTGATTAATGCAAACTTCCCTGGGTTAGTAAGGTTATAGGTTATAGTGTGACCTTGTCCGTCCAATGTGCCGGTAAAGGCAGCCGGGAAAGGTGTTGAAACACTGATGTCTGCGGCTAATGTAATAGTTCCGCCGGCATACACATCTGCATTGCCGCAAAGAGATTGCCAGTCATCAGGTGTGTTGACGGTAATATCGTCAGCCCAGATGTAGCCAGACAATAGCAATGCCATTAAAGAAAGTACTGTCTTTTTCATTTGCGTTTTAGTTTAAGTTATTTTTTTCGGTTTATCGTTCCCTTTATAGTTTCCTGCGGTCAAAGCTTAAAGTTTACAATTACCGTTGCAAATATACATATTTTATTTATTATGGAGTAATTTGAAGAGAATAAATTTTTTATTTCCCCCAAAATGTTATCTGGCGATTTAACCTCTCAGAAAGCAGCCCGAAAAGTTTCTTTTCTATGCGTGAAAAAAGTTCCTTTCCTTAAGGAGGTTTTCCATACCAAACTTTGGAACGTACATTCCAAACTTTGGGATGTACATTTCAAACTTTGCAACTTACATTCCAAACTTTGGAATGGAAAAATCATAAGGGAAGAGAGAAATGTTTCTTCCTTTCTGATAATTGCGGAATAAGGTTTTTTTCTCTTATTTCGGCAAAAAAAAAGATGTACGTTGGCTTATATAAAAAAATTAATCATTAACTTTGCCCTTTAGAAGACATGAATTGCACATAATAACCTTTAATGTGGATATGAGAAACAAAAGGATTATATTTAGTATAGTATTTGCTCTTTGCCTGCTACAGGCGAGAGCACAATCGTGGCTTACGGCTGGTCCCTACCTGCAGGAACTGACTCCTGACGGGGTTACCGTCGTCTTTGAACACGGCATCCCGTCGGTTTCCTGGATTGAGGTCAGGGAAAAGGGAAGTACAGAAATAACCAGTTATTTTCAGACGGTGAACGGAAGGGTGAAGGCTTATAGTCAGATTCTGACAAACAAGAATTCGGCTCAGCCAGTGCAGAATTTCGCCATCCGGGCAGAAGGACTGAAGCCGGCTACAACGTATGAATACAGGATAAAAGCACACAAGACGCTGCAGCATAACTCAGAAGGCTTTACGGCAAGTATGACCTCAAGCAGTTCTTATTCTTCAACATGGAAGCAGTTTACTACACAAGATCCCAACCAGACAGAGCATCATATATTTATTACCAGCGATATGCATAATAAGCCCGATTCGTTGGAGGCGTTGCTGAAGTTTCTGGATTACAAGACCTGTGACCGTATCATCTATAACGGAGATATGACCAACTACATGCAGTTTGGTGATCAGGATCCTTATAAGGGCTTTATCAATAAAAGTGTAAGTCTCTTTGCTCAGAACAAACCCTTTGAGTTTGTACGTGGCAATCACGAAACGCGCGGAAATATGTCGCGTCGCTTTATGGATTACTTCCCCCATAAGAGCGGACACATATACAATGCCTACCGTTGGGGAGACTTGGAGATTATTTTGCTGGACAGCGGCGAGGATAAGGTGGACAGTGACAAGGAATATTATGGGATGGCCTCTTTCTACAGCTATCGGGAGGAGATGGCCCGATGGCTGGAGGAACTGATTAAAACCGATGAGTTCCGTACGGCTAAATACCGCATTGTAGTCTGCCACTTTACGTTGCTGTCGGACGATGGGAAGCCTACCGACAGGTTCGGCGGTGAGCCTCAGCTTATCAGTCTGGTACTGCCTCTGTTAAAGAAGTGCGACATAGATATGGTTATAAGCGGACACATCCACCCGGCTACCTATACCTATATGGGCAAAAACTATAAGGGAAAGGGTAATCAGTTCGAAGAGTACAACATTGGTGCTCACAGTGGCATGCGAATAGATATTGCTGACGGTAATATTCATCTGAAGATTGTGTCGACGGAAGGAAAGGTCTTGCTGGACAAGAATACTAAGGATGTTAAGGCCAACAAGATTCCTGTGTATATAACCTCTCGAGGAAACGGAAAGCCTGCCCTCGTTCCAGATGGTTACTATGCCCTTTCGCCTTTCTTGCAGGATGCTGCAGGACTGGTTTATACTTATGATACAGATGCCCTCCGGAACCCATACGGAAATGCGACAGACTATGCCCATCCCTTGGGAAAGAATGGCGAGCACGCTTATCTGTACTGCCAGAACAGCGGTAATGCCAACCTGGCCAACCGCACGTTCTACCTGCGTGCTAATGCAGATGGGAGCTATACAGTCCAAAGTTGCTCGGGTGAGCCTTATTCTTTTCTGGACATTGCTTCTTACGACCGCCATCTGGCCATCCATAGTGCCAAAGAGCGGCATACTTTCGGCTTGTATGCGGCAGAAAGTCCCTCGTTTGCTGAAGGTGAGTATATGATGCAGCAGGTACAGGGAGCTGTGCTTTTCGATTCTTTGGCTACCGATGTGCAGGGATTGGAGAACCTTCAGATGCTCACGCCGCTGGATTCCGTTAAGATAACACCTGCCATTATCATTCGCAGAGCATTGGGAGAGGCACGGGGGATACTGGCTCTGTACCCGCCTGGAGATAATCCCGGACAGGTTTCACCCTTGTTGAGCAACACCCTCAGGGACTACATAGAAGAGGCGCAGGCTTTGGCTGCAAACAAGAATACTACGTCTGAGCAGGCAGAGGAGGTGGCGGAGCATCTGTTGCATTGTGCCCGGGCCTACGAGGAAACGGCATCCACGGCGCTAAACCCTATTACGGATGGGTTTTACTGGCTGACAAGTGCCTACCGTGCCTTTGAACTCCGCCAGGGAAAGCAGAAAGTGATGAGAGCTGAGGAAACAGACGGGCAGGTGAGTCTAAGATGGTACAGTGCCAATATCAGCGACGGGGCTACAGCCTTCAGGATTACACCCGGCGGAAAGTACGATATTATGCAGGATTATCTGGGTAGGTGGTCTGGCCGCCATCTGTTCCGCTATGATACGGAAGGCATGTTCACTGTCTGCGATGCCGATAAGCCAGATTATCTTTTGTCGGCAGATGACTCGTGGATAGGAACGAAAGGTCTTTATGGAAAACCTGCCGACGGGCCTGTTACGGCACGCCCTGACAATTATCTATACCCTGGATACTGCTCTTCCTGGTTCTTGCAACGGTGCTATCATCAGGTTACCACACCTACGACGGGATGGGCTGTGTTGAGTGTTTCTTTCCCTGTAGAAGTTCCTGAGGGGGTTGAGGTATTCGGCGTGTCGGAGCAAGAAGGCCATCTCCACCTGGTTCCCTATCTCCAGCCTGTTATTCCTGCTCATACGGCTGTTGTGGTGTATGCATCCAAAGGCACTTATACTTTCTGGAGTACGACTGCCGAAATGCCGGCTATAGAAGGCAATGTCCTGGTGGCAAATTGCGAGGACCGGAAGGATATGGTGTCCGGAAGCATGGCATTGCTGAAGGTGAAGAACGGTCAGGTGGGATTCCAGAAATCGACTCAGAAAGCGATATCTGCCGGTTCTGCCTACATTCCCTATTCAGATGGACAGGATGAATTCAGGGTGCTGCAAGATGCGGAGGATGCCCTTGAGGGAATACCTGATTCACGGCTCGGAATCCGAAAGAAGACGGTGTATGACCTTTCGGGCCGCAATGTCGGTAATCGGGTGAGAAAGGGATTAATTATTCAGAACAATAAAAAGATGCTTAGAAGATGAAAGCTGTATTACGATATTTCCTGTTTGCATTCTTTGCCTTTTTGGTGCCAGCGTTCGTGTTGCCGGCCAACACCTGTTTCAGAGGAGGTCCCTATTTGCAGGAGCTTGTTCCGGATGGTGTTACCGTAGTGTTCGAGAATACGTTGCCTACCTTCTCGTGGGTAGAGCTACGCAGGAAAGGTCAGACGTCTGTTACCAGATTTTATCAGGATGTTGAGGGGCAGCATCAGGCTTACGACTATATTCAGGCTCCTTCTGCTGCCTTGCCTGTTCAGAATTTTGCCATTCGCCTGAGCGGCTTGTCGTCCGATACTATGTATGAATATAGGGTTGTCTCGCAGAAAATAGATCAGATGAAGCCTTACAGCCTGACTTCAAGCACTCAGTACGAATCGGACTGGTTCGGATTCTGCACCCCCAGCGATAAGGCTGCCACACATCGGCTGCTGGTGTTGAGCGATCTGCACAACCGTCCCTCGACACTCGCGAAATTCCTTACGGCATTGGACTGTAAGACTGCCGACCATATCATTTATGCCGGCGATATGATGGATAATATGCAGATGAAGTCGGCCAGTGGCTCAGCTTTTGAAGCCGAGGAGCCGTACGCCTCGTTTATCAATGTCAGTACGCAGCTTTTTGCGACGCAGAAGGATTTCTGTATGTTGCGCGGCGACCATGAGACCAAGGGTGATGCTGCCGATTATTTCGGCACCTATTTCCCCCATCAGAGTGGCAAACTGTATAATGCATACCGTTGGGGTAATCTGGAGATTGTCTTGCTGGATGGCGGTGAGGCTCTGCCCGACGACGACCCCACGGCCCGTAGTACTTCTTTGGCGGCTTATAACCCATACAGGCAGGAAGAAGCCCGATGGCTGGAACAGCTTATCCAGACCGCCGAATATAAAGAGGCAGCATACCGCATCGTGGTGAGCCATCTGCCCATCCCCAATGTGTCGGGAGATGAACAGCAGGCTGGAGCCCGATATTTTGCCGATTTGATGTTGCCTATCCTGAATCGGGCAAATGTTGATTTGCTGGTATGCGGGCATTTGCATCCCGAGACATATACGTTTACCGAACCTTCAGAGGATGTGCGCTTTCCCTCTCTTGTGCAAGGCTATAATTCGGCTTTGCGCATCGAAATCGAGGGTGGAAGGATTACTATAAAAGTGGTGGATGAGGACGGAAGTGTCCTGCTCAATAAGACGTTGTAGGCGAGAGGGTTACTTGCGATACTTCTCTGCATTCTTGTCTTCTAACATAGAAAGGTAGCTGGTGTACCGGCTCTGTGCGATGCGGTGCTCCTCGACTGCCTGAAGCACTGCGCAGCCTGGTTCGTTTGTGTGTGTGCAGTCACCGAATCGGCACTCCTGGCCAATCTGGAATATTTCGCGGAAGTAATGCGACACCTCGGTTCTTTCCATATCGAAGGTGCCGAACCCCTTGATGCCCGGTGTGTCTATTATATAGGAGTTTAGAGTGGAGAGTTTAGAGTTGAGAGTTGGGTGGAGGGGATACATCTCGGAGAAGGTGGTGGTGTGCATACCCGTATCGTGGGCGGAGCTGATTTCTGCTGTCTTTACATTGGCCTCGGGAATAAGTTGATTCAGCAGTGTGCTCTTTCCTACGCCGCTGTTTCCGCTCAGCAAAGTGGTCTTTCCGGCGAAAGCCCGGCGTATGGCTTCTATGCCCTCTCCGGTGGAGGCACTGCAGCGCAGGCACGGATAGCCTATATTTTCGTAAAGCGAGATGATGGCCTGTAAATATCGGTTGTCTGCCTCATCGTAAATGTCCGTTTTGTTGAATATCAGCACTACGGGTACCCTGTATGCCTCAGCACTGGCCAGAAAACGGTCGATAAAAGTTGTGCTGGTCTCTGGGTGAGAGATGGTGACAACAAGGGCGGCCTGATCAACATTGGCTGCAATGATATGGCTTTGTTTGCTCAGGTTGCTGGCTTTGCGGATGATGTAGTTTTTGCGGTCTTCGAGACTGTCAATAAGCGCTGTTTTCCCGTCAGCTCCAGATGTGATACTCACCCTGTCGCCAACAGCTACGGGATTTGTATTCCGGATGCCTTTCAGGCGGAAGTTCCCCTTGACCTTACAATCAAAAAGCTGGCCGTCGTCTGTCCTGACAACGTACCAGCTTCCCGTATTCTTAATGACAAGTCCTTTCAATGTTCAATGAAACTAGATTGTCATGATTTCTTTTTCCTTGGCAGCCATCAGGGCTTCAATCTGCTTGATGTACTTATCGTGCATCTTCTGCAGTTTGTCCTCGGCGTCCTTCTCGGCATCCTCGGCAAGACCGTCCTTGACACCCTTCTTCAGCTTCTCCAGAATATCCCTGCGGGCATTGCGGACACTAATTTTAGCCTGCTCCTCTTCCTTGCCGCACTGCTTAACCAGCTGCTTACGACGTTCCTCAGTCAATGGCGGGATGTTCAGGCGGATAATCTCGCCGTTGTTATCAGGCATAATGCCTACTTCGCTGTCGATAATAGCCTTTTCGATAACTTTGAACATGGTCTTGTCCCAGGGCTTGATGGCAATAGTGCGTGCATCGGGGGTGTTGATGGCGGCCACATTGTTCAGCGGAACCATGCTTCCGTAGTTTTCAACACGAATACCGTCCAATATCTTTACGTTAGCCTTTCCTGCACGAATGCGTGCCAATGAATCGTCCAGATACATTACGGCTTCTTCCATTTTCTCCTCGGCTAATGCCAAAATTTCCTTAACATCAATCATAATGGGTCTTATTTACTTGGGTTCTTAATTACTTTGCAACAATTATGAAGCAAAAGTAGGTTAATTATTTTAAAAAAACAAGATGCAAGCCACGGAAATGTATATTTTTTCCTATATTTGTGCCGATTATTGCATAATATGATGGAAATTGATGCCCGTATCAACGACTTGTTGCAGTATTTAGAGCCCATAACACTGGAGCAAATGTCAAGCATCCGCCTTATGAACAGGACGGATACGAAATTTGTTACCAACAAGGAGAATCTGGCCCGACTTCTGGAACTTGCTCAGGGTAAATACTATGCGCAGTTCAACAACGAAAGTAGGGTAGCCAATTATATGACTACTTACTGGGACACAGACAATCATCGTTTCTTTCTGGAACATCATAACGGTCGTGCTCCACGTCAGAAGGTGCGTGTACGAACCTATATGGATAGTGACCTGACCTTCCTGGAGGTAAAGACCAAAAATAATCATGGCAGAACCAAGAAGAAGCGTGTGGAGGTTCCTTCGCAGGACATCGATGTTCAGGGTGCTAACGGAGAGTTCGTTGAAGGGCTTGTGCATCAAGGGCTTAACGAGATGCATCCTACAGTCCGTAATCAGTTCCGTCGTATCACATTGGTGAACTATGAAAAGACAGAGCGACTGACAATCGACTACGATGTGCACTTTCATAATATGGAGACAGGAACAGATGCCAATGTGGGACCGTTAGTGATTATAGAATTGAAGCGTGACGGCAATGTGTACAGCCCCGTGCTTGACATACTGCGTGTCCTTCGCATTAAGCCATCGGGTTTCAGTAAGTACTGCATAGGCAGTGTAATGACCAACAAGAAGCTCAAACAAAATATTTTCAAGGAGAAAATGATTGTCCTGAGCAAACTGGCAAAGACAAAGATTAACTAAAAACAACAAACTGACAATATGGATTTCTTTAACGACATTAATTATCAGCTGGGTAATTTGATTGGGTTGACACTCTTCGACCCCCAGCATTTCATCTCACTGGTAATGCGCTTCGCCATCAACTTAGGCGTAGTATGTGTTATCGCGCGTTGCTTTTATTTCCCTCGCAGTAAGCGTCGCGACTACATGTTCATCTTTATCCTCATGTCTGCCAGCATCTTCCTGCTGGTATCCTTGATGGAGGGCGACGGTATGAACCTGGGTGCTGCTATGGGACTCTTTGCCATCTTCGGAATCATGCGCTTCCGTACCGAGGCGGTACCTATTCGCGAGATGACCTACCTTTTCATGCTCATTGCCGTCAGTGTGGTAAATGCACTGGGAAGAGCAGAGTATCACCCAAAGGCCGACTACTGGGATGGCTTCGGACTGGTCACCATCATCTTTGTCAACCTGATTTTCATCGGTATGGCCTGGCTGTTCGAGAGCAGTAAACTGGTCAGCACACTATGTAGCAAGTATATTAAGTACGATAATGTAGCACTTATCACACCCGATAAGCGAGACGAGTTGAAGGCAGACTTGGAGAAACGGACAGGTTTACATATCCTGCGAATCGAAGTCGGTATGATCGACTACCTGAAGGATAGCTGCCTTATCCGTATCTATTACGATGAGCCGATGGATCGTGGCAACAGTATAGAGAGTGTAATGAAAATGCCTCGTTAACAATATGAAGAAGATTCTCCTGATAGTAGTTTTACTCCTTCCCTCCGTGCTTAAAGCACAGTGGACAGACGAGTATGGAACCTGGGTAAGTGTGGGAGCAAAGAAAAGTCTGGGTATCCGATGGAGTCTGGGCTTAGAGGCAGAGTATCGTGCACAGGATAATTCTCGTTGGGCTTTGGGGTTGGAAACAGGCTATAAGTTAAACAAATACATCAAGTTCGGAGCTGGCTATACCTTATTATATAATAGGAAGAAGTCCAAGCAAGAAGGTGACCCCACCGTGGATGACGAATACTCGATTAGACCCGCATACGCCTATCCGCGTCACAGATTCATTGTCGAGGCAACAGCTGACAAGAAGTTCTGGAAGTGGCTGCGTATCTCGTTACGCGAACGTTATCAACTCACCTATCGTCCGACTAACTATCACGATAAGACCACCTACACCAAGCAATTCGATTTTGACGAGGACTGGAATCCCATAGAATACTGGTCTGACGAGACAGAAACAAAGACTAAAGTGTCTACGACCACTCAATTACTTCGTAGCCGCCTAAAGTTCGAAGTCGATAAGAAGGGGTGGGCTTTCTCTCCATTTGTATCTGCAGAACTCTGCAACAGTGTTCGTGTAGGAGACCGTTTTAACGTTGATAAAGTAAGAACTACTATTGGAACCAGTTATGAACTGAATAAGCAACACGAGTTTACCTTAGGCTATATACTTACCTTCGTCTTTAACGATGACGACGAGTTAAGCGATAAGGTTACATACAATAACAGAATCCATGCTGTAAGCATTGGCTATAATTTCAAATTCTAAAACAAACAAATAGTATAATATGAAAATGAAGCATCTCTTGCTGACCATCCTTATGATGGCAAGCACCACATTGTGGGCAGACAAGTACAATTATCTTACCGTATCGTCTACGGGCGAGAATTACATTTCTCTTCCTACGATCCAGAAGATTACTTTTGCTGATGGTAATTGCATTGTTACCACTACAACAGGCGATTATACCTATCCCCTGAGTGAGATAAAGAAAATGTATTTCTCTGTCGAGGATCCCGATGCCATTGAAGCACTTCCCCAGGAGGCAGAGAACCTGCAGTTCAAGAATGGTATGCTGAAGGTAGAGGGCGACGGTATGTTGCGTATCTATAGTGCAAATGGTGCACTGGTGCAGTTGGCCAACGTAAAGAAGGGTGCCAACATTAACCTGAGCAACCTGAAGTCTGGTCTCTATATCGTAAATATGGGCGACAAGACCATTAAAATAACGAAATAACCATAAAGACTATAATCAGGTGAAGAAGATACTCTCACTTCTTTTGCTTTTGGCTGTATGCTCAGTGGCATCCGCTCAAGAGTATATGCGAATCTGGCAGAATGGAGACAATATTAAGGTGCCTTTGTCAGATCAGACTTATGCCGACTTCAACGGATCAACTATTACTGTGGGTGGTCAATCTTTGGATACGAGCGATGTGGATAGTATCACATTCGTCCACATTATTACCGTAACATGGACAGGTGATCAGGCCAGGGTCGACAAGGGAAATGTGCTTGGTGTTGATTGCACTGTAGAGGGTGCCGATGTGGTTATCAATAGCACCAATACACATAACGAACTCGAGTTTGTTTTACAAGGAAACAGTACTAATGGCTCACTCACCTATACGGGAAGCTACAAGTGCAAGTTCTATTTAAACGGATTGAACCTCACTTCCCAGAAGGGTGCAGCATTGGATATCCTTTGCGGAAAACGTGTTGATTTGATTCTCAACGAAGGAACCAGCAATACACTTGCGGATGCGCCTAACGGCACACAGAAGGCAGCTTTCTATTGCAAGGGACACGTTGAGGTAGAGGGTAGCGGCAGTCTTACCGTAACGGGTAATGCTCGTCATGGTATCTGTACGAAGGAATACTTGGAACTTAAGAAGAGTACGGGTAGCATAACCGTTAACGGCGCTGTTAGCGATGGTATCCATGCCGGTCAGTACTTTATGATGAAAGGTGGCACGGTAACCGTCAGCGGTCAGCAGGGTGATGGTATTCAGACGGAGATTCTGACCCTCGATGATGATGTAACGCCTAATCCGGATAAGGAATTCAATGGTCAGATATTTGTTTCGGGTGGAACCCTCAATGTTACCGTCACCGGTGACGATAAGAAGGGAATCAAGTCGGCCGACAAGATGACTGTCAATGGCGGAACTTTCGTCATTACAGCTTCAGGTAAGGGAAGCAAAGGAATATCTGTAGCCAGACACCTTCTTGTCAACGAAGACAGCGGATCTACAGTGATGCAGATTCGTGCAACGGGTGGTGTATATGAAGACGAAGAAACAGAAGATGAATCCCGTTGTATGGGTATAAAGGTAACCCAGAACATGGCTGTAACAGCAGGAAAGATAATGGTTTCCAATACGGGTTCCAAATCTCGTGGAATAAAGGTTGACGGTCTTTACTATCAGGCCCCTGGCGTTACGGTATCGGCAAATAAGAAGGTCACCGAGACTACCACTATGCCGCCTATGGATTAAAATAAGAAGTTTTTTTTGAGAAAGCAATAAATGTTTAACTAACTAACTGATTTTAAAACAATGAAAAAGTTATTTTTTGTGGTAATGGCCGTAGCTGCCATTTCGTTTGCTTCTTGTTGCAACAAGTGTGATAAGGCAGAAGGTTGTGCATGCGACACCTGCAAGTGCGAACCCTGCGAGTGTGGTCAGTGCAAGTGCGATCCTTGCGAGTGTGATCCTTGCGAATGCGGTAAGGCTTGCGCTACCGAAGAGTGCGACAAAGCTTGCGAAAAGGAGTGTGACAAGGCATGCGACAAGGCTTGTGAGAAAGCAGAAGAATCTGTAGACGCTGCTGCTGAGGCTGCTACCGAAGAGGCAAAGAGCCTGGAGCAGAGTGTAAAGGACGCTGCTAAGGATGTTGCAAACGCTGCTAAGGCTAAAGCTAATGAGACAGTAGAGGCTGGCAAGGCAAAGGCTAACGAGGCTGTAGAGGCAGGCAAGACCGAAGCCAACAAAGCTATCGATAAGGGCGCAGCAGAAGCTAAGAAGCAGTTGGGTCTGTAATTATCAGGTATCCATTATACGAAGAAAAGAGGCTGCAGGGTCCTGCAGCCTCTTTTTATTTTCAACAATTCACTTCTTATTGTTTCAGCGGTGTGTTTCTGCGACCACGAGAGATTACCTGGCCTTCTACCTCAACCGGTGCTGATGCAGCTGTGCTGTCTGTAGCTATACTGTCCGTCAGGAGTTCACCGTCGGAACGCGTGCCAGGTGCGTACGATCTGTTCCAATTGTTACGATAACCATAACCGTATGAATTTACGTAGGGAGTCCAGTCGTAATAATCCACAATCTTATACAGACGGAACGAGGTCCCCGAATAGGCAAACGTACCCGAGAAGTAATCGTTGGTCATATGATAGTCGTTGATGCGCGTATCCAGGTTGTGGTCATAGTCGTAAGTCAGATAGATTACGCCTCCTTCTATGTTCCAACGGAAACTGTAATACTGATATTCGTAAGGTCCGTATTCGTAATAATCCACCTGTGTTCCTGACCCGTAACGGGCACGGTTATAGGCAGGAACGAAAGTCAGGTAGGTATCGTAGCTGTCGAAGGTGTACTCGCGTCCGCTTCTGTCAACATAATTATAATACATACCGAAGTCGCCTCTCCACTCACCAGAGAGAACCATAGACTGATTTACGTCTTCCATATATTGGCAGGAACTGAACAGCATAACTGATGCTATGGTGCTGAGTGCCGTGAGTAAGTAATGTATACGTTTCATATCTGTACCTATTAATTGTTTAACTGCTGCAAAGATACAGCATCCCAATTCAGAGGAGAAGGGAAATACGAGAAAACAGTATAGGATTTTCCCTATATAGGGTAGGGGAGTGGCTTACTATTTCACAGGAATAGTAATCTGCCCCTTCAGCTTACCGGCAGAGGCTTTTAGTGTGACAGCTCCTGCCGACTCGCTGCTTTCTATCAGGCAGGACAACTTGCCGGCCTTTACATGATGACGTGGCAGTTGGAAACGGTCCAGACAGGTCGGGTCGCCATTGGCAGCTGCACAGAAATGACCTTCGCCTTCCACTTTGAAGCTTACTAGATCCGAGGCATGCGGACACACATTGCCGTCTTTGTCCACCACTTCTACGGTTACGTAGGCGATATCTATGCCGTTCGCTGTCAAGGACTCACGATCTGTTGTAAGACGTAAATGATGCGGTTTACCGGCCGTGCGTATTGTCTTTGTGTCGGCCAGTTTACCTGTTTCATCGTAAGCCCTCACGGTAATCTCACCGGGTTCGTATTTTACATTGTCCCAGATAAATCTGTAACGACGCAGCATAGCCAATTTGTCTCCAGCCTTTTCTCTGGAAAGGCATTCCTCTTTGGTGAGCTTGTGCTGTCGTCCCATGCTCTTGCCGTTTACCAAGAGCTCGCATTCAGGATAGTTGCTGTATGCCATCACAGGCGTAACTTCACCTACACGATCAGGCCAAGTCCAGTGGGGGAGTACATGTAACATCTTCTGGGTGGAATTCCACACGCTCTGATACAGGTAGTACCTGTCCTTGGGCAGCGAGGCCAAGTCGATGATACCGAAGAGGCTGCTATGATTGGGCCAACCGTTGGTATCGTATGGGGTGGGCTCACCCAAGTAGTCGAATCCCGTCCATACGAACTGACCCATATACCATTCATTGTCATCAGCCAGGGCAAAGTCCACATCGGGCAGATTGCTCCAGAAGCATGCTTCGGTATCGTATCCGCTGCTTTGGTGGTCGTCGTACTGATGGCTCTTCTTCAGCTCTACGGGAAATTTATAAATACCTCTGCTGCTTACGGTACTTGCTGTCTCACTGCCCAGGATGAAGCCTTGGGGAAGACGTTGGTATCCCTCTGGGATAAGTTCGGTACGGTAATTGAAACCGGGGATATCCAACAAGGCACCGAAGCCGTTCCAGATGGTGGCGTGGACACGATCCATACCGGCGGTCACAGGGCGTGTGGAGTCCAATCTGTGACAGATGTCTCTTAGCATAGCTGCTACCTTGGTTCCGCCCTTCTGTACCTGTGACGGCACTTCGTTACCGATACTCCACATCACTACGGAAGGGTTGTTGCGATAGTGGCGTACCATATTCTCCATGTCGCGTTCGGCCCATTCGTTAAAGAAACGGTGATAGCCGCTGTCACATTTGGCTACATCCCATTCGTCGAAAGGCTCCACCATCATCATGAAACCCATCTCGTCGCACAGCTCCACCAAATCGGGAGCCGGCATGTTATGACTGGTACGGATGGCATCGCATCCCATATCCTTGAGTAGCTGCAGTTGGTGGCGCAGCGCACTCTCATTAACGGCAGAACCCAAAGGCCCGAGGTCGTGATGGTTGCAGACACCACGGAACTGACGCTTCTCTCCGTTCAGGAAGAATCCCTTCTCGGCAATGTATTCGATAGAGCGGATGCCCACCCGTTGCTGCTTGCTGTCCAACAGCTTACCGTCTTTCTCCACCTTGACATTGAGCAGATACAGCTCGGGAGACTCGGGCGACCACAGACGAGGATGCTCAACGGTCGTATTCAGACGAAGGGGTATTCCGTCGTGGATTACTTGCTTTTTTGTAGTAGAGGCAACAACCTCTCCTTTATAGGAAAGCGTCATAGAAACAGTCAGTTCCTGCTCGTCAGCTCCCTCTATGCTTATGTCATTGGTTACTGTGGCAAAATCCTTCTTGATATGTGGTGTGGTCACATGCATTCCCCAAACAGGAATCCTAACGTCCGAGTTCCACTCTATGAGGTGTACATTTCTGTAGAGTCCGGCTCCCGGGTACCAGCGGCTGCTCTGCCCGCGGTTGTTCAGTCGGACAGCCAACACGTTGGCCTTGCCGTCTTTATTAAGTAACGATGTAACATCGACGAAGAAAGAGTTGTACCCACAGGGCCAGAAAATTGCTTTCTTGCCGTTGACATATACCATAGCCTCGCTCATGGCACCGTCGAAGAGGAGGGTAGCTCCAGAACCGGGTTTTGTGTCGAACGTCGTTCTGTACCAACCCACACCTGCCCAGGGAAGTCCGCCGGAACGTCCTGTATGCCATGTAGGCTTTTCTTCGCCGTTCTCCTTAATCATCACACACTGGATGTCGTTTTCGCGGTTAAACTCTTCGCCTATGGCCCAGTCGTGGGGGACCCGCACTTGCTGCCAGTCGGCATCGTCGAATGTTACCGATTCGGCACCTGCGGCCTCACCGCGGTGGAAACGCCACCCTCGGGTTAGCAACTTCTCGTTCAAGGCGGTATCTGCCATAACGGATGTAGAAAGGCACATCAGGATGATTGTAAGGAAAGTTTTCATTTTTAGGTATATGTTTAAAATTTCTGTTGCAAAGATACAATTTATTATTGGGATGCACAAGTAGAATAAAGAAATCTCTCCAACAACAAACCTGTAAGTTGGAGAGATTCTCTGGTGCCCGGAACGGGACTCGAACCCGTACGACCGCAATGGTCAAGGGATTTTAAGTCCCTCGTGTCTACCAATTCCACCATCTGGGCAGCCTTAATTGGGTGCAAAGGTACGAATAAGCGAGCAAAAAACCAAAAGAATTTTGAGTTTTTTCGAGCAAAAGTACCTAAGACCATAGGTCAAAGGTACAATAAAAAGTGAAAAGTGAAAAGTGAAAAGTGAAAAAAATTCAGGAATCACTAAGAAAAGTACCTTTATCTGTTACTTACCACAAGTGTATTGCTAACGTAACTGACTCTGTAACGGAAAAGTGGCTTGCCTGCATCGCCCTTTGTAACAAAGCCAGTGTTGTTCAGGTCGTATGTACGTTTACAGCTGTTGCAAGTGGCCGTCCCTTCTGTCACAATCAACGGCTTGGTGATGTTATAGTCGTTATAACAGTTCGAGCAGGCAAGGTCGAAACAAACCACCTGACTCTCTGTCTTGCCGATCTCCGGAATGTTGGGCAAGCCTACTATCAGTCCGCTAAGTCCCAGGCGAAAGCCCGTATAGCCGGTAAGGGCAGTCAGATTAACGTACGAAGGCTCTTTGGCCGATCCTTTGAATACAAACTGCTTACCGTCCTTAGAGTAGGTAATGGTACAGAACTCCCCCATGCTGTTACAAGCTGTGTAGAGTGCAGGAGCCTGATAAGCATTCTCAAAGATAAACTTAGCCGGCAGGCTGCTAAAGGTGTAGTCTGTATTCTGGCAACTTACTCCGAACAACAGGCAACAACCAACTGCCAATAAACGAAAAATATTTCTATAACCCATTTTTTAAGTGGAGAATTTTCAACGAAAACGAAAACGAAAACTGTAAACCGTAAACAGTAAACTGTAAACCAATTTTAAACTATCAACTCTCAACTTTCTCTCTTAGGAGAGAGGGCCGATAACCTATAACCAATAACCCTTAACCCTTAACCATTAAGTAGCGCTTTCTCCGCGCTTTCCATCTTCTCGAAGTTGAATCCGTTCCAGACATTATCCATCAGGGCAGCAATTTGTTCTGTACAGAGGTTGCCGATAGATCCCTCGTGGGTATGGTGAACCTCCTTGCAAGGTGTGAACTTGCCGGCTTCGATGTCCAACCCAACTTTCTTGTAGGCATCGCGGAAAGGCATTCCCTCGGTTACCAGCCGGTTCACCTCCTCGACAGAGAAGATCAGGTCGTAGCGTGAATCCGAGAGGATATCCTCGTTTACCTTAATTTTATTAATAATGTATGTTGTCATCTGCAAGCAGTCGCGTAACTCCTGGAAGGCAGGCAGGAACACCTCCTTGATAATCTGCAGGTCGCGGAAATAACCGCTGGGCAGATTGTTCATGATGAGGGTTATCTGCTGAGGCAGACCTTGCAACTTGTTGCACTTGGCGCGTGTCAGCTCAAAGACATCCGGGTTCTTTTTGTGCGGCATGATGCTGGAGCCCGTGGTACAGTCGTTGGGCAGCTTTACAAAGGCAAAGTTCTGACTGCTGAACATACAGGCATCGAAGGCCAGTTTGCTGACGGTACCTGCTATGCTGGCAAGGGCAAAGGCCACGTTGCGTTCCGTCTTGCCGCGTCCCATCTGCGCATAAACCACATTGTAGTTCATAGAGTCGAACCCAAGCAGTTCTGTCGTCATGGTGCGGTTCAAGGGGAAGCTGCTACCGTATCCTGCAGCCGAACCCAGTGGGTTGCGGTTTGTCATGCGGAAGGCGGCCTGCAGGAACATCATATCATCCACCAGACTCTCGGCATAGGCTCCGAACCACAGACCGAAGCTACTGGGCATAGCCACCTGCAGATGCGTGTAGCCCGGCATCAGCACATTTTTATATCGTTCGCTCTGCGTCTGCAGTTCATGGAAGAGTTCCAGTACATCAGAGGCAATGTCCTTCAGTTGGCGGCGGATAAAGAGTTTCAGGTCTACCAATACCTGGTCGTTCCTGCTACGTCCCGAATGGATTTTCTTGCCTATGTCGCCCAACTTGCGCGTCAGCATCAGTTCCACCTGAGAATGGACGTCCTCTATGCCCTCCTCAATCACAAACTTACCTTTCTTAATCTCGGCGTGAATGTTCCTGAGTTCAGTCAGAAGCTGTCTCAACTCATCGGCCTGCAGCAACCCGATGCTTTCCAGCATAGTGATGTGAGCCATAGAGCCCAACACATCAGCCTCTGCCAGGTAGAGGTCCATCTCGCGGTCACGCCCGATAGTAAACCTCTCTATCTTATCTTGAATCTCAAATCCTTTATCCCAAAGCTTTGCCATCTTTCTTCATAACGTTAACGATAACGAAAACCAAAACGAAAATCAAAACGAAAATCAAAACGAAAACTCTACTAAGCAACTAAGCAACTAAGCTATTAAGCTATTAAGCTAAATTCGCTAACCGCTAACCGCTAACCGATTAAGCAATTAAGCAACTAAGCTCAATCCGCTAACCGAAACTTTGAATTTTGAATTTTGAATTTTGATTTTTGAACTTTAAACTCTCAACTAATAAGGAATGCTTGCCAGCATTTGTGCCAAGCCGTCCACACCCTGTTGCAGTTTGTTGCCAATCACCTGTTTGATAAAGAAGTTCAGGTCAGCCTTTACCGTCAGTTTCATCGCGCACTCCTGTTCTGTAGCAGGCAGCAGCTGAATCCACATGTTAGCCAGAATGGGAGCACCCTCCAGGGCAAACTTTATAGTCTTGTTCTCCTCACGCTCGATGATGCGCAGCGTGATGTTACCCATAGGAGAGGAGCCCGAAACACTGTCGCTGTCGAATTTCAGTTCGCGAAGTTTCTCCAGTACGCTGTCCAACTGTTCAGGCGAAGCCTTGTCGCCAGCCTGCTCCAGCATCTTCTCACGAATCATCGGATTATCCAGATTCTGCTGGATAATAGCCAGATTGTTCAGATCCGTCAATCGGTCATATACCCGTTCCACAGGGTAATATATCTTCTTAACGTCGCTTTTATATTCAGCCATCCTTATCTAAGTGAAAAATATTTCGACGAAAAACGAAAGACAAAAAACGAAAACAACTTTCATTTTTCAACTTTCAACTTTCAACTCTCAACTGACCATCATCCGTTCCAATGAGCGGGATCCTTACGCCACTCGTGTAGAACTTCCACCTCATCCTCGGTGATGTAGCCCGTCTTTACAGCCTGTTCCACTACAGCCTCGTAGTTAGTCAGTGTGATAAGCTTAACCTTAGCATCCGCAAAAGCCTTCTCGGCAACAGGGAACCCGTAGGTATAGCTGGCTACCATACCAACCACCTCGCAGCCGTTATTGCGGATAGCCTCCACAGCCTTCAGGCTGCTACCGCCCGTACTGATAAGGTCCTCAACAACTACCACCTTCATGCCAGGCTTCAGCTCACCCTCAATCAGGTTCTCCAGTCCGTGGTCCTTTGGCTTGCTACGAACATACACAAAAGGCAGGTTCAGTGCATCAGCCACCAAAGCACCCTGTGCGATGGCACCTGTAGCAACACCGGCTATCGCGTCAACATCCCGGAAGTTCTCCAGAATGGTACGTGTAAGCTCAATCTTAACGAAAGAGCGGAGGTCGGCATAAGAAAGCGTTTTGCGGTTATCGCAATAGAATGGACTCTTCCAACCGCTTGCCCAAGTAAATGGTGCGCTGGGCTGCAACTTTATAGCTTTAACATTCAGCAGTTTCTCTGCAAAAATTGATTCCAATGTACTCATATCTATTCCTTTATTTTATATAAACTTCCTTTTCACTGTGCAAAGATAGTGCAAACTGAGCGGAATACAAAATAAATGGTTATTTATTTTTATTTCGTTCCCGTTATTCGTGGTTCTTCTGCAATTATGTTGAAGAAAACCGCCAAAACCCTTCTGCTCAGGCGGATTTGCAATTTCATTGGTTTAGTTTTTTGTCAATAGTTTTCTGATACTCTCTCTGAATCGGTTCTTTGCTGTCAAGTTAGGGAGGATGAACTCTTTAGTTAGGCAATTTTTGCCGCTTAACTAGCGGGGAATCTTTTCTCCTTTGTTTGACAGTGCAAAGATACGACATTGCCATTGCGGTTCTCGAATAAAAGTCAAACTTTTTCACACTTTATTTTTCTCGCACATTTAGAACTGCTT